>Ga0206938_1009_pt1 | contig 66929 bp, 73 predicted proteins | sample Alteio_BWOrgHeat_12_FD_152918 | JGI IMG/M metagenome (GOLD analysis project Ga0206938, IMG submission 152918) | Enriched cells from forest soil in Barre Woods Harvard Forest LTER site, Petersham, Massachusetts, United States -... | ecosystem: Environmental > Terrestrial > Soil > Temperate forest >... | reverse complement strand
TTAAAGTTTTTTAGCGAACAGAGAAATGGAAATGTGGATCTGGAACACGATGGAATGTTAATTGACGGAGCAATTCTTAATATGTCATATAATGTCGAAAGGTCATTAGGTATTATGCCTCCAAATGCATATAGCAATGCTCCTGATGGTGCTTGGGTAATAGGAATGAAAGTTATCGATTCTGCATTATGGGATAAAGTCTTAGACGGCACATTTAATGGTTTTAGTATCGCGGGAAAGTTTCAAATGGTTCCTTTTGAAATGTCCGATGTAGTAGAAGAAACAGAGGAATTAGACGAGCTCGATCTATATAATAGGCTTCAGGGCATTTTATCAACCTTTTCAGAGTCCTAACATTGCATTTTTAAGCATATCCCCATATATATAATAGAGGGTATTCATTTCGTGATCCCTTTTAAATATTTATTCTAAACTATCCTATGTCAAACTTCCAAGAAGTATTCGAAGAAATCAAATTGGCTCTTTCAGGAGTAAAGGTTTCCGAAGCAATCCTCGATAATCAAAAGAAAATCCAATTTACAGGTGAAAAAATCGCGTTAAAAGGAATTGTCAAAATCAAAGATGATAAGGACAAATACGTAAAAATTGCGGATGGTGCTCACGCAACAGTAGATGGAGTTAAATTCTCTACGGTTGATGGAAAAGTATCCGAAATTGTTGAAGTTAAAGCTGCTGAAAACACCGATTCCACCGCATCTCCTGATGTATCCAAAGCACAAATTTCTGCCAATGTTGATGTGAACGATTTGATTACGCTAGCTATTGCAAATGCAATACAGCCTATCAATGAATCAATATATGGTATCCAAGAAACACTTGCAGGCCTTACAACTCTAATAAACAATGCTGCAGCATCTACCGAAATGACTAAAACAGCCCTTTCTAAGGTAACTGAGATAGTGGAAGTAATCGCTAATCAGCCTTCAGCTGACCCAATTAAGAAAGAACTTCCTAAAGAGAAAAAAGAAGTAAAACTTTCTAAAGAGTTCGAAAATCACCCAATGTCAGCATATTTCAAGAGCTAATTAATATTAAATAATAATCCAAATCCTATAAAATGTCTTCATTTTCATTACCGACACTTGCAGCTTATGTAGATCAAACAAATATTGATCTTATTAAACAACCACTTTTAAAAAATAAAAGTGCAACTCTTTTCACATTAGCAGCAGGTATTAAAAATGGTGAGCAATTACCTCTTTTAAAAATTACTTCTAATTACACAGATGGTTCTCAATGTGGAAGTCCTCTTACTTCCGGTTCAGCAGCTATTTCAGGAAGAACTATTTCAATTGGTAAGGTAAAAAGTACTTACAAGTTTTGCCTTAAAGAATTGGAGCCTTATTTCACCTCACAAATGCTCGCTAAGGGCTCCCATCAGGAAACTTTCTCTGCAGAAGCTGACATTGTTCAGCAGGCACAGGCTACAATTATGAAGGATCTTGAAATTGCGATTTGGCAGGCTTCTACAGTCGCGTCAGCTTCTGCAGGTGGTGTACTTCCTTACTTTGATGGTTTTTTAAGAATCATTGAAAATGCTTCCGGTTCCTATGTTAATGCAACAGGTTCTGTAGCAGGTGGTAACCTCATCACCGGTTCAATTTCTGCAACTAACGTCCGTCAGTTGATAGAACAGAATGTCTATGCGAATATTGATATGTCTATTATTGATGATCCAAAAACAGCCGTATTCTGTGGAAGAGACACTGCAATTTTATATACAAGAGCTTTAGCAAATGCTAATCTTTTCAATGCAGTTGGAGCAGACACACCCGATAGTATTACTATCTATGGTTCTAATGGAATGAAACTTATTCCTGTGAACGGTCTTAATGGTACAAGTAAAGTTGTAGCGTTAAATACTAAATATGCGTTTGTTGGTGTCGATCTGGCAACGGATTATACAGATAATTTCCAACATTTCTACGTACCTCAAGAAGATACTGTGTATCTACGTTGGGATTTCAAGTACGGAACTCAGGTAGCATTCCCTGATCAGATCGTTTACGCGTTCATTCACTAATCTTAACTATTGAGGGGAGAGTAACATCTCCCTTTTAAAATAAAATTATTTCACATGGCTTCATGTTTCGCCACACAAGGTTTCCCACTCGATTGCAAAACAGTCGGTGGTGTAACTGCCATTTACCTGGTTGAAAGTACAGCGGTTTCTGCTTCTAGACTTACAATTGTATCTGGATCAGTTACTAATACCGGCTCATTTCTTTCCACAGGAAAGATGTTCTATTTATACGCTCAACATACTCAACAGGCTGATTGGACTGAACAGGTTAAATCAAATCCTGCCAACCAGAGTATTGAAGTTGATGAAAAGCTGACATTTACATTATTCAAATCAGATGTAAATAAGAGAAACGAGGCTATGAACCTCGCCGGAACAGATGTGGTAGCCTTGGTTACCCTAAACGATTCCACTTCTTGGCTTGTTGGTAGCACTTTTGTTGCTGGAGCACCAAATCCTCTTGGATTGAACTTCGAAGGAAGCTATTCATCTGGTAAGAACTTCACTGACAAGAACGGCTGGAACTACACAGTTTCAGGCCAATCTACTGCACCAGCTTACCAAGTTTCTGCTAGCTTAATCGCGGCTTTAACCGTAGCAGCCCCATAATTAACCTTATAAAAACAATACAAGAACCCGTCCCGGATTATGGGTCGGGTTTTTTTATTCAAATGATAAACCTACTTCAAGATAATAGCACGTTTGTACAGAATGATGTAGTCTTAAATTTCTCAGATTTAAAGAAATCAAATTCTACACTCTATCTATTTCAGTTCTACGAAAATGCAGAAAACGAATCGGTGTATTGTTTGGCTTACGACTCTGCAAGCTTAACCAGATATAACAGATTCACTATTCAAGTTAATAGCTCTACGGCCTCATTAGACCCTACTCAAGGCCAAATCTATTTAAGCAGTGGAAGAGGTAAATATAATATTTGGGAGTCACCATCAGGCTCTCTAAACCCTACAGGCCTAAACTTAGTAGAAGGTTGCGGAGTATACATGTTAACAGGGTCATACAAATTAAGATAACCTATGAATTCAGGATCAATAGATACAAAATCAACTTTTACAGGTGCTGTAAGGTTCAGCACTTTTCAGAAAGACTATGTTCAGCCTATTCTTAGAGAGGATATGGGAAGGGATATTATTACTTATGGTGCGGATAATCTCTACCCGGTATTCGTTAAAAATTTAGTTCGTAATTCTTCAACATTGGCAAGTGTATTGGCTGGTAAGGCTGACTTCGTAAGTGGTAAAGGACTTGTTTCAAAATCTGGGAACAAAGCATTAAATAAATTTTTAACAGCCATTACAAGAAAAGGAGATGATTTCCTTGATACATGGAAGAAAACAGTCATTTCGCAACTTAGATATGGCGGGTTTGCCTGGATAGTGATTTGGGCCAAGGGTTCAACTCCCAATAAGCCGAAAATAGCTGAAATTAATTACATAGATCTTTCCACACTCAGGTATAATTCTAAAGCTGATGGTTTTTTATATCTCAAAAATTGGGATAGATACCTGCCAAAATTACCAAGTACCGACGATTACATACCTGAACCTTATGATCAGTTCGATTTAACTAATCCCCGAGGGAAACAGATTTACTATTACGCAGGATTAACAACTGATAATTTCTATCCGGAACCATCATGGATCAGTTCGATTACGAGTGTGCAAGCTGATATCGAAATAAGCAATTACCATAAATCGATTATTAGCTCTGGTATGTTTCCAAATTTAATGGTCACATTCCATAATGGTGTTCCGGAAGAAAAGGAAATGGAGAAAATTGAGAAAAACTTCAGTGATAAGTTCGGAGGAACAGATAAAGCAGGTAAAGTAGTCTTTTCATATTCTGAGCCTGGGCAGGAAGCAGCGACTATAACTCCTATTCAGGAAAATGATGCCGATAAGAAGTTTTTAAACCTTGCTGATGCTACAAGAGACAAGATCTATGCAGCACAAAGAGCCAGTCCTTCCTTGTTTGGGATTGCCACGGCCGGAAAATTGGGGGACAATCAGCAGCTTAAGGTTTCATTTGATATTTTTAGAAAGACTGTTATTGAACCTGTTCAAGATGAACTTCTTAAAATTATCAATAGAATAGTTGGTATCAATTTTAAAGATGCTGATTTAGAAGTAATTCAAATTCCAGCATTACTTAACTACTTCGATGAGCCGTTTAGCATCATAGCCAACATGACTCCTAACGAAGCGAGAAAAGTTCTATTAGAAATGGGTTTCATCGATAGTGTTGAAATTCCAGAAGGTGAAACACTCATTGGATGGAAGAATTTTCCAAATCTGAACGATAGTGATAAGGCACTTGCTGAAAAGAATTTGGCAACAGCAGAGTCTTTAACTAACGGAAGCCAACTCCCGGATCTAAAAGATGATCCAGATATCGATACAACTGGGACGGATGAACCAAATCCTAACCCTTCAAATTCATAATAATGCCATTAGCATCAGGGTCATTCCAAACGCATTTTATAGACGCAAACGATATTACGAATCAAGGGATTCCTTCTGATTCCATCGAACCGGGTATTTTAAAGGCTACAATCAAGCTTGTACATGATGTTTATCTCCAAGAATTGCTTGGAACATCCTTAATGGGCGATCTGCAGACTAAAAAGGTAAATAATACCCTCAATTCTGATGAAACGACCTTAATTGACATGTATATCAAAGATGTATTGATCAATTATGCAATATTGGAAGGTGCTTTCTTTACCTCTTACAAATTCCAGAATAAAGGAATCGAGAGAATGTCTGGTAATCAAGATAACAGTGCTGCAGCCACTTTAAATGAAATTCAAACTTGGCAGGCAAAGTATAAGAATTATGCAGAGCATTATGCCGACAGATTAACCGAGTATTTAAGAAGTCATTATACTCTCTTCCCTGCATATAGATTGACCACTTTCTTATCTGGAGATGTTCAGCCTTTGAGAACAGGTTATACTTCTGGAATATATCTGGGTACGGCAAATGAAAACAGACATCATATGTGTAGAATACATCAGTGCTATTATTCACAATGTAATTGTAATTACTAATGGGATTTGGTTTAAACGTCACTGCGAATTCAATTGTAAGAGATCTAAAAGAGATTGCTACAGGAACTGCTTTATCTAGTCATGCTCAGATCAAAGATTTCTTCTTTGGTCAATATACAGATGTGAATGCGAAGAATAAGTCATATCCTTTATTATGGGTGGATACTCTTCCTAGTAAGTTAATGGGTGAGTTTGGAAATGTTGTCAGAATGAAATTCAGGGTAGCATATTTTGAGTTATTGGATAAAGACCTGGCAAACGATCTCTCGGCAGAAAGTACTGCACAGTTGGTGCTAATGGATATCCTAAGGCAGATGTATTATACTTACGGATATGCTGTAAACTATCAAGAAACGGGAACAATTACCCAAGGAAAGGAATCTCTTGGAGCCAATTTATCAGGGGCATACCTGGATATGGTTATAGATGTTCCTTATGACTGGGTGTATGGTACGTGTGACTATCCAACAAAACAAAATCAAGGAATTGTTCAGGAGTTATCTGATTATGATTCAGGGCTGTTAGTGGACTACGACGGTTCACCTTTAAAAACAATTTAGAAATAGCTTAATGGGAATAAAAAAATATATAGACTTTAATACAGGTAGTGTTTCAGATAGTGAGATTCAACTTGTTGCCGATGGAACTACAGGTGCTTTATCAAAGGTCTCACTTAAGCAACAGAAGGACTATTTCCAGCAAGGTCTTATTTCCGGAAGTTTTGTAGTCACCTCTTCATTCAATACTTTCAGTTCGTCCTACAGTAATGATTCTGCTAGCTTCAATACAAGAATTAACGCCATTACTGGATCAACAGCGGTGTCCGGGGCGAATACTAGTATTCCAATTGCATTAAATGTTGGGATTTTGGCTAACGGTACTAATCAAATAAGTAATCTTAATACTGTTTTTTCGAATGCAAATTATTCAGGAATAACGATTGATTATATCGGAGGTGGTGGAATTTATATATCGGGGAGTCTTAACTGCAATGGCCGTACACTCAGATTTGTAAGCGGCTCATATATTTATGGGACTGGCTCAGTGACGAATTTCACACTTGACTGTGGATTAACTCAAAAATGTTTTGATATTTCTTCATCCGGGAGACCTTCTATCACACTTGGTCTGAATGGAACTACGCAAGGGAAATTGAGTCCTTATGTGTTTGGTGCAAAACCTGATGGTAATGATTGTGCAAGAGCATTACAGGCAACAATTGATTGTTGTATTGCAAATGGTTCTGCAGTTAATGAATTCTTCTTACCAGATGGTACCTATACTTGTAATTCACCATTGATTCAAATGAACTGGAATCCTGGCTCATCTACATATGCATTTCATATGATAAAGATGACTGGTACAAATACCTTTTCAAGTGCCGATGGGTTTGGATCAACTATTGATTTTAGTGGAAGAAAAGATTCATTTGGAATTGGCGTTCAACTTGGGAAAGGTGCTTCAATTTCAGGAATTAAGCTAATTGGAGGCTTTAATTATTCGTTTCCGGGAGCTTATTCTTTCTATTCTTCTTCATTTAGTCAAATGACAGATGGAGTATCAAGAGATACAACATATTCTCCAAATTCCGGTATAGTTGTAGACCCCTTTGGAGCATCAATACCAGCCGATGGAGGATGGCCGAATAATGATGCTTATTCTATCCCCTTAAGCACTTACTATCGTGGTTCTGGAGGTGCTGGAAGTACAGGTACTTGTCTTGACCAAGTTTATATTCGAAATTTTGTAATAGGTGTTATTAGCTCTCCAAATGGTTCTACAGCGAATGCAGAAGAGCTTGATATGAACAGGATGCAATTCGGAAATATGAAAATCTGTATTGTTTCTTGTCAGAGTCAGGAAAAAAATAACTGCTGTAGAATGGTAGAAGCCTGGGGTGTAATTGGTTGTTTCTTTGTTACAGGAATATATGGCGCGGCTTCTCCAGGTTCATACTTCTTTAGTCAATTGAATTTTGCGGGATTTTGTAACCAAATGGTATATAATCCCGAACAATCCTACTTCCCTACTATGTGGCAAAATATATATTTTGAGTCACTTGGAAAATTAGGAACTATTACAGGCACAGATTCGGCAACAATCAGGGATAGTACTTTAAACTTTGCAACTCTTACAGCAGAAGTATTACAATACCCAGATGGTCAAATATCTGGACAGGGAATTTATTTTGAAAATTGTCAAATTCGGATGTTTGGTCAGAACTCTCCGGTAACTATTAACGCGGTTAATGGTCCTTTATATTTTTCTAATTGCAGTTTTGACGTACCGCCATTTTACAATGAGGACTATAATCAAGGATATTGCTCTTTTTCAAATTGTAATGTAGCAGGGACGAACTTTTTGATGAACCCGAATGACATGCAAACAATTTCAGGTCCTTCTTTTTCAAATACGTTTGCATACGGAAATATCAAAGTAAAAATTGGTAATCCACAAGGTGCAACAAGAATATATAATATTAAAAGTTCAAATCCTGCAACAAGATTTCCAATTAACAGAACAACATCAAACTATTTTGTATCAAGTTCTTTAGTTTCGGGATATCATTATACCTATATCTCTTGTAGTTCAGACGAATATTTGCGTGTTAAGCCTAATGATTGGCTTTGTTATGATTTACTCGGTAATGGAGTGGGAAGTAAAATGCTAGGAATTGTTACTACAGTGACTACTGCAAGTATTCAGGTTCAATATGTACCTCAAGCAATCACCACAGGAAGTATATACGTTTATAATTGGCTTGCATTGCACAATATTTCCTTTACAGGAGACCTTACGAATGGTTCAAACATTATTACAAATGTTTCGGTTATTGATGGAACGATGAGTGATTTTGTAGCTACGGGATTATGGGGAGGACTATTACAGTCAAGAACATTTACACCAAGTTCCGATGCATGGAATTTTGGAATGTGTAGACTGATGTCATACAATTCAGGGGCGAATACGATTACGGTGGACAGACAAGCAGGAGTTACAAAATCTAAATTACTATTTACAAATACTGATGCAACTATTGAACCAGCGTCCTCTTTAATTTTCTTAACAGGATCAGCTATCGGAGCAGCAGGAACAGGATCAATCACTAAAGGAAATGATTCTCATCACCAACTTTCGGTAACGACTGGCACAGGAACCTCAACAGGAACTATAGGAAGTGTATCCTTTAGCTATCCTTTCGCTGGTGCTTACATTCCATCAATAAACTTTAGCCCTGCTAATAGCCTTGCTGCAGCCTTGAGTGGTAGCCAGCAAATATTTATGGATGCAACAGGAAGTGCAAACTATACAATCAACACAGGAACAAGTGCATTAGCAACAAGTTCAACATATATCTGGAATATTCAAGCATCTTAAACAAAACAATTCAATATTTATATAATATCATAAACTCATGGCAAAATTTGTAACAAATCTACCTAGTGGATCAGTAAGCGGATCAGTAATAACGATGGTAGCAGATCCAGTAACCGGACAAATGTTCGAAGTCAATTTTCAACAAGTAAAAGATTATGTTGGAGGTGGATCTTCAGGACTTAAACTTGATAATAATACTTTGGTATTAGTGAACAGTTCGGCTTCACTTAATCTTTCCGCGTCAAATACTTGGGGAGGAAATATTAATTTATTAAGCGGCTCCTCTTTTGTTTATGGATTAGGGGCTACTGCATCAGCGGCTCCTATTGATGTATATCAATATGTTGGTGTCACTAATGCCGATGTAATGCTAGCTCGTTTCCAAGGAAGAAATAACCTTTCAGGCGGTGCTCGTAACACTTTTATTAAATTTGGGGGAGATTCTGCGACTACATCATGGTTTGATTTTGTAAATGATGGAGGCGGACAATTTTATTTCAAATATGGTAACTCAGCTACTGCAATAGGAACAACTATTCCGGTATCATTTGTACAAGATGGTCGTTTCAGTATTGCAACTTCATTAAGTATTGGATTTGGAGGAGGAGCATATGCTCCAAGTTCAACGTTCTTACAGTTACCAGCAAGTACAACCGCTAAAAGTTCATTGAATTTTACTTCAGGAAGTATCCCTACGGCACCTGTTAACGGAGATGTATTTACAGACTCATCTGGATCAATGCAATATCATATTAATGGACTGAATAAGTTTATGTTGATGGGTATTTCTGGTTCTGCTCCTAGTAATACTACTACACCTGCTTTATGGTTAACTGTGACTATTTCAGGAAGTACTTATAAAACACCTTTATATCAATAATTGTTGTCGTCAATTTTAAAAAATAAGATTAGTGTCACTTAAGATGAACCATTTACATGCGTTAGGGCTTTTAGCAATTAGTTTATTTCTCAATATTGTAAATATTCTTTTCAACAGTCAGACACTTGTAGTTTTGCAGTGTCTTGCCGCACTTGGAGCAGCGATTTATTACCCGATATATATCTATAAATTATTGAAGAATAAGAGCGAACAGAAATAGGATCAGCCTCAGTATTGTTTGATTAGATTTCTTACATCTGTTTTAATATTCTCAATAGTAGGCTCACCAAATTTATTATTTTTTATGTCCAACATGTAAATTCTGTCAATGGAATGCGGAGGTTTGGCATTATGAATGTTGGCATATGTTCCCTTGATTAAGACGTAAATGTAAATCGGATTTATATTTAGTGGTACATTGAAACCATTAGACGTTATAAAACCAGGAGAGATCATATCGGTTTGAACTAAAAAATCATCTTGCATTAGAAATCTATACCCTATTGAATCAAAAAGCACCACTCCTTTACTAATATCAAAATTTATAGCCTGTGCGTCTAGGTGTACCAAACTAATAGTATAATGTCTTTTACCATTTACTATACCATCGTTTGAAAAGCTGCTTATGGCTAAATTGGGTTCAACTTCAACTTTGGATTTCCTAATTGAATCTTTAAGCTTAACCAATTCTTGTTTGAGCGTATCAACTTTGTACCCATATTTACCTAATATATTTGCGATTTGTGCAGTAGATTTTAAATTTTCTGCCTTAAGACCCAAGTAAACTTCGTTAACTTTCTTTGTATATCTATCAGTTTGCTCGTTGTTAATTTTGTTAATTTCGTTTGAATTTAGTTTATCTTTTTCATTACTCGCCCACGTACCAATAAAAAATGCAATAATTGTTATGACTAATTTAAAAAGGATATTTCCAAATATTTTTAATTTTCGCGTTACTGCAATGTCGTTACCGAATGCAATAATCGCTACAGCAGTGGCACATGCCCCGATAATTAAATTTAGTTCACCAACTGTTAATGCCATTCTTACGGTCCTTGTGTTACATTAAAGATCATCCTTCTTATTCAAATAACCTTCAATCTCAGATCCAATCACCTGATAAAGTTCGTTACTACCTCCAAGAAAATCCGACCAAACACTACCCACTTTATGTATATGAGCCAAGAATACATTGTTCAAATTTACAGTATAGTACCCAACATCCTTTCGTAAAGGCCTTATTTCGGCTTTGAGAATTTGATTATCGAATGATATCTCGACAAAGAACGATGGAAGGTATTTTTCAGGTTCATTAAACTCGTTAGTTGGGTATTTATGACCATAATCTCTTCTTGTCATATTGCTAAGAAATTTAGCAAATATAAAAATATTAATCATTTACACAAATTATAAAAGATAAATTTGTGGAGCTATGAGGAAAGTAACTTATCTGCTTGGTGCTGGAGCTAGTCACAATAAGCTTCCTATTCTAAGGGAATTTTCTGATGAATTAGGTGGTTTTGCAAATGTTTTAAAGCATGTAATTGCTAGATCACAGGTATTTCTTGTTAACAACAATAATATCCTCAATACCGAGGAAGATATTTTAGAAGGGCAAAATATACCTGTTGCAAATAACCTGTATACTCAAATACATTCTGTAATTCAAGAACTTTGGAAGCATCAAACCGTCGATACTTTAGCGAAGAAACACTATCTAAATAATAATATTTCGCAGTTGCAAATTCTAAAAAATGTATTAAGTATATTTTTTCTTTTCAAGCAACTAATTAATGTCAATCCAAACCCAGGTATTGTTAGTTTAATTCCGGGATATATTCCGGATAATCGTTACGATAGTTTTATTGCAGCACTTGTTGGTACTCAAAAAGGTAAATTCGACCTTCCTGGAAATGTGAACATAATAACTTGGAATTATGATGTACAGTTTGAACTGGCCTTTAGAGAATACAAAAATGATACAATAGCTAAAATTCAAAAAGAAAATCAGATTCTACCTTCAACTGCTTGGTATAAAGAAGATACTTCATCTTATAGTTCAGGTAAATTTTCATTGATACGATTAAATGGAATAATCGGAATTAAGTCATTAAAAAGTATGGAAGACAAACTTCAAGACACCTATATTGATGATTTGATTGCCAGACCAACAATAAATGAATTGTGCAATATCTTTACCGATCTTGACAAAACTGATGAATTGTCCTGGGAGAAATCGATTTCATTTTTTAATTATAATTGGGAATATCAATATGAAAATGTCGGCAATGTTTATCAAGGTTACAACCAAATACATCAATATGCAAGAAAGATAATGGAGAATACAGATATTCTCATAGTGATCGGATATTCTTTTCCAATTTTTAATAGAAAATTTGATGCGGATCTTATTAAGCGACTCGTAAATAATTGTAAACATATTTACATTCAAGATCAATATCCTAAAATAATTGCAGAAAGAATTAGGAGCATTATTCCTCCTATAGCTGGAGGACCGTTAACAGGCGATCCGGTAAGACCTGGAACCAATATAATTGGGATTACACCTTTAGAAGATCTCAACCAATTCTATCTTCCAAATGAACTTACAACTTAATAAAAAAGCCCGGATCTCTCCAGGCTCTCAACAAAAGGGGAATGAAACTATTTATATTTTTCCATTACTTCATTTAATGCATCAGCCTTTACACCTTGTTGAACTGCAGTAAGACCGAGGATGTGAGTTTGTTTTTGAAGCTCTTTTTTAATACCACTTACAGCCGATCTAATAATTGCATAGAGTACGAAAATGCTGATAATGGCTGAAACAAATATGTACATTTGAACATCTGATGAATTCATATAGCTTAGGTTTTAGGGTGATAGTTAACTAAATATAATTAAAGTTTGGTGAAGGCGTAGATAAGCACCGCTAAATCCAAAATAAGAAGAATTACTGCACCCCATATAAGTAGTTTTATGTAGTTAGGCATCCCTATTATTTCAAATTTATCGAGTTTATAATTACGTATGTCCTATCGCCATAAAAGGCTTTAATAGAGATCTGATGAATCCCAGGATCTAATTGTCCGATACTAACACCACTCGTAAAGCTTCCGGGTTCGTAACCCCGCCCATCAATCTTATAGGCATAACTATCAGGTGAAACACCAACAGTTACCCAGGTCGCCACTAACCACCCACTAAAGTCGCTTTGGGTGAGTGTCAGGCTATCGATATAGTTGTACTTGAAGAAAAACACAGAATCGTTCGTCGCCTGTGTAGTCACTGGCTGAACTACTTCCACGGTTTTAGTACAGCTTGCCATGATAGTGGCAGCGAGGATAAGAGCAATAATTGTTTTCATTTCTATTTTGTTTTAATTGTTTAATTCCATCAGGGATTTTTTATCATAGTAAAATGACTTCCCTACTTTTTTGAATGAGACGAGCTTTTTACTTCTATATCTCATTAATGTAGTTCTATGTATTCCGAGGATGTTTCTTGCTTCTGTTGCATTTACAAAACCTTTTAATTTTTCAGGTGAGCTTAATACTTGATTAATTTCCTGCAATAGTTCTTTTCTCAATTCTTCTTTAAAAATCTCCAAATCTGCTTTTGTGATAACTTCTGTCATTGTGAATAAATTTTATGGTTTACGCACGTGTGAAATTGCGCTTTGCATAACCTTTATTACAGTGATAAATACTACAGAGCTATTTTAAGTTTGCTCTCAAACTTTTTAAAGTCACCTACAATTTTGGTGTCCTGAGTCTTTGCATATCGCTTGAGCATTTCAAATGATTGGTGACCCAAGACGCTTATGATTGTAGGAGCGTCCATACCGAGTTCCATCGCTACAGTTGCAAATGTTCGTCTACCTACATGGGTAGTGATCTCCAAAGGATTCTCTAGTTGAGCTACAATAGCCATCTTTTTCAGGGAATCATTATACTTCTGGTTAGAGGAAATTGGAATGATCAGGTTGCTTTCCTTACGAGCCGGATCATTTTTATACTGGTTGATGATCTTCTCCGTGAGAGCCAGAACCGGAATACGGCATTTATAATCCTTGTATTCTGTACTCTTGGCCCGAGTAATATTCAAAATCCTTAACCCTTCAGTAGATGGAGTTATATCTTTCATTGTGGCGGCTTTTAGATCCGCATAGGCCAACCCTGTGAGGCATTGAAGTATGAAGATGTTACGGACATGAGTAAGATGCTCAGATTTCATGTCGGCAGAAGATAGCTTTTGGAATTCCTCGAAGTTTAATGCTCTCTTATCCACTTTCACTTTCTTCACCTTAAATGAGTTAAATGGATTTTTATAGATGCGCTCCCTATTAAGGGCTTCTACAAATACTGATTTGAGATGATCCATGTATTTTTTAGCGGAGTTTTGACCGATCCCTTTACCTTTTAGATATTGGTAAAATGCAATGATGAATTCATAGTCAGCCTTGGACATATGAATATCGCTACCATGATAGTTCTTAGATTCCCCGAGAAATTCGATAATGTGAATTTTAATGGTTTTATACTTCCTGTACGTGGATAGGTCCTCTCTTTTTTTATATTCCATCATTTCGATGAAGTCATCAATCATTTTTAGAAGTGTGTAGTCGCCTTCATTTTTTGGGAACATCTTTTCGATGTAGTTGGCATGGATATGCTCTTTGTGCTCTGTTACCAAGTCCTGCTTTGCTGTGAGGAACGACTCATAAAATGTGTCAAGGGTGGTATTGGCATTCTTCGCATCTTTAGAGTTTCCCTTTACTCTTTGAGCGGATTCGTCCCATTGAATTTTTGGCACTTTAATGCCGGTTGCCTTGTACTGAGAATTGCCGTCGATTGTAATGCGGAATAGGACAGGACATAAACCGTCCTTTTCTTTGTCTTTTCTGAGGGAGAATGTGAGTGTTGGTTTCATTTAATTTCCTTTTGTTGTTGGCCTCAAAGGTACTACATGTATTACAGTCCTCCAAATACATGAGGATGCCTGTATGTAATCCTTTGAAAATCAGTATTTAAATAATATCGATATTTCATAACTTTGAGTATGCCAGATTCAAAAGCTCCAAAAGTTCCTGTTACGGTTAAAATGACTCAAGAAATGATTGATGAATTGAGGGATTTTGGTACTGTTCGATCCATTCCAAATGTTTCACCTTTTATAGAGTTTATTTGTGAGGAATACATGAAGCAACATCCTTTGTCTGCCAGGGAAAGAGAAGCCTTAAAAATCCTGAGAACTAATCCCAAAAAAGCTACTAGGGACTAAAGACTATTAGAGGCGATTCTAGACACTACGAATATTACTTAACTCTTTGTATTACTTTTCGGAGATCTGCCCGTAGCGGGGCTAAAAATGGCCTTAAAGATGCTTTGCCAAGATTGTAGCGAGTCCACCGCCTGCCAAGCCATATAAAATACTAAAAAGCAGGTTATGTCCTGTACAGATCATGGTAATCAAAGTCACCCAAAATGTAAAACAACCAGAGCAATCGATTGGCTTGATCCTGTAGAACCTAAATTTTACTGTTTTGTAATTTCTAAGATAAAATAGCCATCTTTTGAACTTGTTGACAAGCCCGCTCCATTCGACAAAGTAGGTGATTGCGACGGCAAGCACCGTAATTAAAATTAGATCGTTAATCATCGTTTTTTCTCCTTTTTCTTTTTCTTCTGTTTAATCCGATTTCACGTGGTAATTCATCTTTAATATGCTTCTTTAAGTCTTCGAATCTTTTTCCGGTCCAATTGCGATTGCAGCCTACCTTACTAGCAACTTCTTTTTTACTGGAAACCTTATCCTTGTCGTTGTTACAAAAACTGTTGATCAGATTTTCATCTGCTTTGTTCGGAAGTCTTTCTACTATTTCTCTGACAGTTTCCTCCTCTTCATGGTGATTTTGCTCTTCTGGATCGGGGATGTTTTCAGGCTCTTTCACTTTTTCTAAAGAGCAGGTTATTTTTGACGGTTTGATATATTTAGTAAAAAATAGTCCTGTTTTATACTTGAAGTTTCTGGTAATAATTCTCTGCACGTAATTATCAATTTTCCCATCGTTGTAAGCATTCTCAAGCTTAATAGGGTTGGTCTGGCAGATAATCATCATAAACTCCTGAAAAGCATCTTCAAACAAATCTTTGGTCAGTTCCTTAATTCTCCCTGAAAATTGCCGATTCTTATAAACCAATAAAATGATTTCGTCTCTTGACATTACTTTTTCTTAGGGATGATACCCGATACCGAACTTCTGATTCTTCCAACCAGGATGTGCCACATTGTGGATTTGGGAATATTGTATAGTTTGGATAGCTCTTCAAGGGAAGCACCTTGCCTGTGATACTCTGTGAGTTCGATTATCTCCAGGTTGGAAAGCTTAGTCATCCTATAGACAGGGTGTCCTGATTTACGATCCATATACAATACATCTTTGATCTTTACGCGTGGTCGTCGAACGATGATCACAGGCGATGGAGGTCGTTTAAGTAACTGAGCCTCCTTTCTGGTGATCCAACACAAATTTTCTGGAGCAAAATTGTTAGGGTTTGAATCGATGTGCTTTACCGTTAATAGATGAGAACCTTCTACATCGGCAAATGCCATCAAAATTGCCCGACTAAGCCAACACTCGACAATTCTACTATCAATCCAGAATTGTACGGATTTCACTTTTCTATTTTTACGAATCCTGAGTAAATGATAGATGTGGCGATTTTGGAACCAATAATCGATCTTAACCCGACCCATATTTGAAGCATGGTAACGATCATCGGTGAATGGAATAGGTTTCCAGATTTCACCACGTTTATTACGAACTTTTTTAACTGTTTGGTTTTTCTTTGGCATACATCATAAATATTATAGATCCATCAATTCGATGATTGGGAGACGGCCATTCTCCAGAATAACACCTGATCCAATTACTGGTTTCTTTGGAAAATCTCTCCCATAATGGAAACTATAGGCGTGTCTATCAATTCCACATCCGATCTGCATACCGAATATTTTGTCTTTTTCGCTGACTGACCATTCGATGAATGACTGACTATGTAGATGGCCTTGTACAGTGCTCATTCTGGTTTCCTTCGCTCTTTTAATGGCATTACCAATACTTCCATGGATAAACTGAATATCTCCGATAACTAATCTGTCATAGAACTCCCATTTCTTTGGTGCTGCTATTATGGTTCCAAAGTCTTTTAAGAAGTGTCTGGATAGTCCTGCAGTTATTGCTTTTCGGGAGATCAATAAATCATGATTTCCGTATAAGACCTTGGCCTTTGGAAAGGCTTTATACCATCTCTGTAGCCTGCTGATTGCCGATGAAAGCTCATCTCCAGGACTCATTCCATCAGGTGAATGTTCATGATAACTCCATGCATGGCCATCCAAGATGTCCCCGATGAATATTATCTCTTTACAATTGTACTTTTTGGCTAGTTTCCTATTGAAATCTAAATATTCATCTAAACAAAACGGCTCGTGCAGGTCTCCAATAATCAAAACATTTTTAGTTGTTCTGGTCATTAGATTACATGCTTTATTTTAAAATTTTTGTTCTGGATAGCTTTGTCAAATTCCCAACCCCTGAATAGCCTATTTCGCAGTAGTTTTTGATCGATTCTGAAGTGTTCAGCCCACTGGCAAAGCAAACGGGATTCACCATTATGTTCGATCAGCACATTACTTCTACGATTACGAGCTTGTTCTTTACTTGTCGCCCAACGACAATTGGATGATTCATAATTTCCATTGTTATCGATTCGATCCAAAGAATGGCTTTCTGAAGGTTTGTTTCCCATATCCTGCAGAAAATTCGAGAAATTACCCTTCCATCTGGGACAAACAACGACTCCTCTTGCGCCATAATTTTTATAAGAACGTTCGTTTTGATTGTAACAGCGATTCATCATACTGTCATAACTGACGTATTCGGGGCTGCTGCTTAGCCCATGACTCTTGTTCATTTTAGGTTGTGAATTGTCTACAGGTAATATTGATCCTGTAATAAGGATTAAAATCTAAGTGTAAGGCAGAGTAGCTATATTATCCGTTGGGAGCGGTCTCTAGCTAAACAAGGTTCTGTCTTTGATTCCCGTTATCTATTATAAATATGAGGCGCGGTGAGAAAAAATATCAATTTTTGATAAAATCGAAAAATAAATATTTTCTTATCCCGGACAGCCGTTCGATGCCGGTCATTTAAGTCAAATGATTGATCATTCGAGCAAGAATTAAAAAGTAGTCACCAGTGTACTCAAGTAAAATGCTGTAAGCATTCAGGAATAATCGTAGTAGTAATGAGTACCCATTACCCATGCAGAAGCGTAAGCGTGAAATTTCCAGCCAGGGAGCTAGGAGGAAGTTCACTTCCGGGGGGACTCAAGAACAATAAAAAATAGCTCTATTGAAAGATAAGATATGTAGAATAGCCACCAGACTGAATTTGAGGCCGATTTCGCTATCTCACCTGATAATAAGCATTATCACATGTGATAAAACGCATTATCACAGGTGATAAAATAGACGAACAAATTTAAAAATATTATCATTTCGAGATAATCCTGAGGTTAGGGTGTGACTATTTATTATCAGATAATAGTTATATATGAAATCCAAACCCTATTTAAAAAAAGTTAGTCAGGTAAGGTCACCCGCATTGTCAACGGAAGGGGAATTATACACAGTTGATTGCGATATAAATATCGTAGTTGAAACCAATGAAGGTTTTACAATGTGGTTAGACAACCTCGATCCAGTTATAAAGAATATCAAAAACCTCCCGGATTTTAAATTATTATACTGGATAGGTCGCAACTTGAAGCATAATGAATCAGTAATCGTTATAAATGGGATTTATAAAAAGAGGATTGAGGAAGAAACAGGAATGTCTCAGCCGAGTATAAATAGAAGTATAAGATCCCTTAAGGATAGTAATGTCCTCATTAATTATCCCGATGCACCAAAATCAGGGATATTCTACATCAACCCATCATTTATTTGGCGCGGATCAACGGACGAAAGAAAGAAACAACAAAAAAACGTGTTGACTCTGATTAAAGAATCAAACCTCCCTGAATTGGAACAGCAGAAAATAAAGGATGTTAAGTCATATGAAAAAGCCATCTATAAAAAGTCAACAAAAAAATAATTACCAAATCAAAGTAGAAATGTCACACGGAACAATCATCGGAATACTAATAGAAATTCACCAAACCTTAATACAAATGAAAAATCAAAAACAGGAATTGTTGTCAGTCACTGAGCCCCCAGCAGAATATTCAGAAGCATTACAAAAAATATCGGCAATTAGAGAACAAATTCAGGACATTAAAAATGAGATTAATTCCGAACTGACTGCAGAGCAGACTATCAAGATGTATAAGCTCGACAATATTAAAGCCGGTGTCAGGTATATCATCGAAGAATCAGAAAAACGCAAGTTCGGTATGACTAAAGCCTCCATCAAAGAAAGTATGAATAATCCAGATGAGATTATAGAACACCTGACAGCATTGGGCTATTTTGAAGAATATGTAGAACAGGAACAATCCCCAACCAGTATAAAACTCCCAACAATTAAAAAGAAGAATCAATGAACATTTTAATCGGTGCCATTTTCGATATCGCTGCAATTTACCTGATATCCCATCTGAACCACAGCTATAAAATAATAAAAAAACAATAATACAATGTCATACACAAAACCAACTCCAGAACCTATTTTTCATGTTGCCTTTACAAATGGTGTTCCATCGAAACGAATCCAAGATGATATGATTCAGGAAATAAGAGAGAAATTCAAGAATATTTCAGATAATATAATTATCACGTTTGATGAACCAGGAAATCAAACAAAAATCACAAAACTTAGTTAGATAATGTACCACATGCTTTCACACATCTCAAATCTAACTTACTGTGAGGGACTAAAAAAGCTTCACTTGATTGCACACCAATTAAAGTTAGCCCATATAATGCCTTTGCTTTATTGCTCAGGTAAATATAGGTTAGAACTTTTAGCTGACAACGATGGAAGTTTTACGTTATTATTCGAGGAATGGAAACCGGTGGCAGAAGCATCAGTTAAAAATATTATCAAGAATCTTGAAATGAAACGTTTGGCAAGTGAGTATGGGATGAGTGTAACTGTAAAAGGAAATTAAGATGAAAATATTTAACTGGTTTAAGAAAAAGAAGATAGATTTCAATCCTTATAAAATAACTAAATTCTTTCCATTTGACGCAGCAATGTTTGAGACAGATGAAAATAATATATGGTATAATGTTTATACACAAAAAGAATGTTTTAGAAAAGAACTAAATGAAGCGTATAAAGATGAGCATTTTAGCAAAAAAGAAATTGAATTTATGAAGGATTATAGGTCTATTAAAACAAGCTATCATTCTGATTTAGTAAAAAAATTTAATAATGAAATAGAATATGGCTACTAACGCAGAAATATTAAAGAAATACGGATTCAGCGAAGAGCAGGTTAATCAATTTAAGGAGGTTAATGTAAATCATTATGAAACTACTGATTGTATGGATTTTGAATCTGCAAAAAATATGCTGGAGTTTCTTTTAGGACAGGAAGTAGTAAAAGTTATGAGAGCCGGAGAATTTCATGATATTATTGTCCAAATGAAAAATCATGATTGGTTTGATTATAAAGGAAGAAAAATATTAGTTGATAAAAGAAATCTATAAAGTTTGATCATGCCAATCCCAACAGACCGCGATAGTTCCTACCCTCATATAGAGGGTCCGGAAGCACAAAAAGATGTCAATAAGGATCAAGTCTATTTCAGCAGTAGATACAACATGTGTTTTGTCTGGAATGAGTTCCACACCATCCCCAAGTACTTTGATGAAATCAAGGATCGGCACACTATGTTAGTATTGATTTACAACCAACAAATAGCAAATAATTGGTAATTAAGGAATTAGCGTTTAAAATACTTCCATTTACCAATACATTTTATTTTTCCCCATAATTTTTTGATCCGAAATTAGAAGTTTCGATTATCCCGGATATGTAGCTTGCTTTAAAACCCAGATATGACACCTTCTGAGGAATTCGCTGATATTTTCTTTAATGTGAGGCTATCAGAATTCGAAAGTGAATTAGATCAACTGATCGAAATCGCACTAATTACCGAAAATGGTTCTTACGATTCAGCGCGGGATCGCGATCATCTTATATACATAAGGCATAGTCTTAGGAGAGTACTTGTAACAGCTAATTTAATAGCCGAAAAACAGCGTCAACGCTTTAAACGTAAAGCGGAACTGCGAGTCCGGGAGGATAACGCTCATAAACCATCGGCATTTACCGAGCCAGAAAATAGCGCAGGTACGCCTAACGGTGTATTCTAGGAGTCCGGGAGGATTGCGCGAAATAAACCACTGGCTTTTTGTAAAAATTGAGACTTTAACTACCGACTAACAAAATCTCTGATAAACATCTACAAATCAGAATAATATTTTTTTCACTAATGATTTCTACTTAGAGAAAAACACTTAGAAGATCGCAAAACTTCTAAATAGAAACACTTAGTTTTTTATTGTTATCTGATGACCTTGCACAGTTCGCAAAATTATAATTCATCCTTGGTTGTAGAAATATCTACATTGGGTATGTAATTCTCCATTCAATAGCATCTCTCTCTGAAATAACTAACCTAAACTTTTGGTTATGAAAAAATTTATTTTTACAATTTTATTATTTTCCAGATTTTACGTTGGATTTTGTCAAACAACTACTACTATAGACTACTTAGCTGCATCTTCACAGCTAAGCGCTATCACTCCACAATGTAATATTTTTGAGTCATTGGTGGGAGTTGGCGGTGTTACCAATCAATCTTGGGCTGGAGGCATGGGTTATACCACGGGTAAGGGAGTTTTTTTTCATACAAATCCCGCAGGTTATGCGGGTACTGCTTATTTATTGTATTTCAATTTTGCGGTTGGTAACCAATATGCGATATCGATTACCACTAATGGTGGGGATGGTGAAACTGTATTGGCTACATCCGCCGCTGTTGATATTACAAGTTTACAAAACAATTTTCCGTCATCGAATACAAGTACATGTACTGATGATCCCAATGTTAACGGTTATTATTCACAAAATTATGGGCATTCTGCAAGTGTAATTCAACCCAGCTCAAATACCATAACTATTCCGCCTTTCATACCAACAACTTCACAACAGTATTTTATTCTTTGGGGATTTGGTGGTAATGGACGTCTTTCTGCAGATGGGTTTTATATAAGTAAAATAACAATCACAGTTACTACACCTGGAGTAACTATAAGTCCAATGGCATTAAATTATACTTGTGGTAATACTGTCGCACAAACTTTTACATCGGGCTATATAGGAACAGCACCTAACAGTTACACTTGGCATTTGGGAGCTGTCCCTAATGGGTGGTACTACAATTCTGCACCGGCACCAGCGACTATTACACAAACCTCAACTACTTTGAATTTAACCGTTCCATCATGTTCTAATACGATGCCAAGTCCAATATATGTAACAGGAAACTTCGCTTTGGGAGCCAAAAATTCTGGTACAGTAACACCTACTTTAAACCCAATGGATATTTCGGGTGAAACGCTCATTTGTGGAACAAAACCAGTTCCATATTCAATCTCAAACTTAACTTGTTCTGGCGCTACCTACAATTGGACAGCTACACCAGCCGGAAATGTAAATCTATCATGTACAAATTGTGCGGCACCTAATGTTTCTGAAGTTATAGTTGGACAATCAATAACGTTATCAGCGACTGTTAATGGAGCTTGCTCAACTACACCCCTAAATTTAGTATTACCAATTGAGGTTGGTTCACCTCAATTAAATTTTGATTACAGTATGTGGGGGTCATGTAACGGATCTATGCAACAATGGCAAGTTGCAGACACACCTATTTATGCTGGCACAAATTGGCATTGGACGGTAGGTAACCTTGGACAAAATAGTAGTATTTATATAGTTTCACCTTATTCACCTACGACGTTTATCGACGTAACTGGAGGTGGTACCGTAAACATAAGTTATACGGATTTATGTGGAGTGCCGCAAACAAATGGTCTCACACTTTATAGCAACTGTCATTCAATGGCAATCGTTGCGCCAAACCCTTCGACAGGTTTAATGTCAGTATCCACTGCGAGCAATTCTAGTGGTGCTCAGGCCATGACTGCTGATGCGAATTCTTCACCAAGTACAACTTGGAAAATATATCAGATAAATGTTTTAGATCAACAAGGAAATTTAATGAAGTCATTCAAGTATCCTGGAGGATCTTCTTCTATTAATATTGATTTAAGCAGCTTGATCACAGGTACGTATACCTTAAGTATATTCGACAATTCAACTTGGCAAGGTCAACAAATAATTATTGCAAGATAATATTCAGAAAACAAGTGTAAATTTATCTATGAAATACTCTAAGATTATGTTGAAAAAGTCCGTAGCTGTTATAGTCTTTATTTTAGGATTATTTTCGACGCAAATTGTAAAATCCCAAATACAATTCGGGGTTAAAGGGGGATTAAATGTCACTGACTTAAATATATATGGACCAAATGTAACAAGTGGTATAAAAGCTGGGATTGATTTTAACGCTGGTATATTGGCCAATATACAAGTTTCCGAGTCATTCTTTATTCAACCAGAAGTGGTGTATTCTGCTCAGGGTGGAAGTGTAAAAGACTCATCTGGTACTCTGAAATATGATTATATCAATGTACCTGTATTGCTTCAATATCATCTTTCCTCTGGTTTGTTTTTTGAATCAGGTCCACAGTTGGGTTTCTTATTGTCATCAAATTACAACACTGAACATTTAAATCTTAACGTAAAGGATCAGTCTAAAACAACGGACTTCAGTTGGGCTTTCGGTGTGGGATACAAATTTACGGGTATCAACCTTGGTCTGGATTTAAGATATAATTTGGGGATTACAAATACATCCCTGGTAAATGGATTTGTTGTGAAAAATTCAGTCTTTCAATTTGGAGTTTTTTATCTTTTTTAAAAAAACCGTTTAGTATTTAAATAAAAACTGGTAATACAACAAACAAAAACACCAATAACATTCAGATCTAGAAACAATACTATTTATATTCAGTACTGTAATTCTTTTCAGGGATGTTAAGAACCAGAAAAATCAGCCTTATTAAACCTAACAGTTTAGTAGGGCTTTTTTATTTAGTATCTTGGTAGTTATCAAATACTCTTATTATGTTTTATTATAAAGCCAATTATCAAATTGTCAGAGGTAAGGATGAAGATGTAGTATCTAAGATTTTTTTTACTCATGCAGAATCAGCATTAAGTTCAGAACAAATAATCAAAAAAATTAAAATAGCTGAAAGTCCAAATGTGATTGTTATGGTAGGTGAGCCAATTGTCCTTACCCAACAGCAGTATGAATCTAGAACAAGATAATCCTGACTCAACAGTTAATCTATATATTCCCAGATTGTCCAATGATCGAACGGTTGAATAGGTAGAACGGTTTAGTTGGTCTGTTCTGATGAAGTTCAGTATAGTGTTCGGCGTTGCAAAAAGTCCGTTATCCACACGTTAAATGCACGGTTTTACAGCACTTTTCCAGATTTTTAATAACAACATGTCACCACGACAGCAAACACCTGTCAGCCGTCTATAAAAGGCCATATAGAACGACCACACAACCAGCAAATCAGTCTAGCGGTATAAAGATCGTTTCACCTTTATGTCACCTAGAAGCAAATAATCCTTTGAAACCCGCGTCAATACTGATAGGGTTCGATTCTCCTCACCTCCACTTGGTAATTCATGGAACCCGCTCTGGTAGCGGGTTTCGTTGTTTAATAGGATTCTTAGTGGTGGTTTGTGGGCAATTCTGGAAATTGCAGTTATACCTAGTCGTAAAGATTTAAAAGATTAAATTTATCAGTTTGACGATATAGCGTGCAAAAGATGAAAAGTATTTGGTTTCTGTTTGTCATAAGTTCCTTTATACTGATATTGTTTTCATGCAAAAAAGAATACAGTAATGAAACGCCATATCAAAAAGCAACGGGTAGTTTATATGATTCAACGGGCAATTGCATTTACGATCGCGTGTTGGGGACGTTTTATGGTGGCGTAACTCCTGATGCGAATACGAATTATATCGAATTGAAAGTGAATGTTACAGCCATTGGCGCTTATGCAATATCAACGGATGTTCAGAATGGCTTACAGTTTTCTAGCAGCGGTAAATTTACAAAGACAGGCATTAATACCATCCGGCTAACACCCGTTGGCAAACCAATTCATAATACAACCACAACCTTTACTGCAGGTTTTGATTCCTCATTTTGTGCCATTACGATTGATTTAAAAGATACCGTTACTATCAAACCGGTTACCGCATTTGGCTGGCAATTCTCAACTGCCGATGAAACTTTCCGAGGCACGCTGGATACCGCATATTTTGGTGATTCTGCGCTTTGGCAGGCAAATGGAAAGCTTCTTAATGTTACCGGATTTACGAGTAATAGAAGAGATACCGCTTTAGTCATTTGGATGTATCTGAACTACGGTTATATTATACCAGGTACTTTCATGACCTATGTTGAACCTCCGGCAAATAACGCAGCGTACTTTTATTTTTTTAAGGATGTGTCGAATTTTATTGGCACTCCGATTTTCGAGTCATCAGCATCTATGGGCACGAATATTGGGACTAACATGACCATTACACTTGCACCATACGATTCGAACAGAAATATAGTAAGCGGTACTTTTTCGGGAACTGTAGAGATTTTTCAGGATGGCCGAGACACGGGCAAAACCGTTGACATAACAAACGGAAGCTTCGCCGTTCCTTTTCGCCAATAAACACTCAGGTACTTAATGTTGAATGGAATGGACGGCTGTAAATATTCAGCGTTGCGTGTTATAGATTTCCGCGCAGTTATCGTTTTACAAATATCAAAGTATCAAAAGTTTTTCATTCTTTTAGTGAAGGCAGATTTAGCGTCGGTTCTCGATACATATGTACCTTTATTGTATCTGTACCCGGGTGAAATGCATTGGCCCAGATGATAATGCATAAAAATATCTAGGTGCTTGCTCCCTATAAAATAAAAGTCACCGTGTTATCTGCTTTTATGCTGTCAATAATTAGTACTAGTAAATAGGGTGGGAAAAATTGATACAATCCGTAATATTTTTAAAGACATGGGCTGTATTTCATTAAGGAAGTCCCCGCCAGTAAAGATTACGAACCAGTCAAGAATGAACTTACACAACTTGAGAAAAATGAAACGATTAGTTTTGCAGAATCTTGGTTATCTAAAAAACACAGATATCAGGGGTAATTGCTTTTGGGACTGCATAATATTTCACGCGATTCAATCACACAAAAAAAATGAAAAAGAAAACACTGTTTACTCTGTCACTTGTCGCAACATTCGGACTGGGGTTCGCTTTTAGTTCACTTCTTACTAAAATTAATAGCGACAATCCAACGATGAAAAAAGTAACGGGTATTGGCGGCATTTTTTTTAAATGCCAGAATCCAGGCAAGATGAGAGAATGGTACAGAATACATCTTGGTTTGAATACAAACCAGTACGGGGCTGTTTTTGAATGGAGACAGGGTGCAGACACTGCAAAAAAGGGTTTTACTCAGTGGAGTCCATTTGCCGAAACAACAAAATACTTTGCACCTTCAAGCAAAGACTTTATGATCAACTATAGAGTGGAAAATTTGGAGGAACTTGTTGACCAACTTAAAAAAGATAGTGTAGTAGTAACAGACAAAATTGAATCAGTTGAATATGGAAAATTTGTGCATATCATGGATGTAGAAGGCAACAAAGTTGAATTGTGGGAGCCAAACGATATTGAGTATGAAGAACTTGGTCAAAAAATGGGCAGTAAGACAACGAAATAACTATAATTAAGGAGGATTTTATAGAAGGTTCTTGGGTAAACTAAGATAGTAAATGAATTATCAGGTATATGTTATAGAGTTATCAAAGCGGGTTTTCACGGAAAACACGAAATTCAGGACTGCTAACCCACAATTCAATGGAGTACTTGAGTGTCTCTATGTAGGCATGACAAGCAAAACCCCCGCGGAGCGACTTAAACAACATAAGACCGGGTATGTAAACAAGAAAGGCCACAAGTTATCTGCCAATATTGTTCAGAAATACGGGACATATTTACGCCCAAGCTTATATGACCATTTAAATTTAAAGCCAATGACAAGGCAGGAAGCTTTAAAAATGGAGGAAAAATTGGCACTGGATTTAAGAAGAAAAGGATATGCTGTCTGGTTCAACTGAAGTCCTATTTACAAAATATATTTATTTCAGATTAGGATGTGGTATTTTGTTGAGCCCCTTACTATTATTCAAAAATATATTTTGTATTGTAAATATTAATCGTAATATTGCGTTATATAAATATGGGACTTACAAAAACCGATATTTTTACCGAAAAGCAAAATAAGCTTGCATTGATGCTAAAGGCGCTGGGTCATCCGGCCCGTATTGCGATTATACAACATTTGATTAAAACTAATTCCTGTATTTGCGGAGACCTGGTTGACGAACTTGGCCTGGCACAGCCAACCATATCTCAACATTTAAAGGAGTTAAAAAACACAGGGTTAATACAAGGTACCATTGAGGGAACGAGTGTATGTTACTGTATAGATTCCAAAGTATGGCGACAGTTGAAGACTACACTGGATAACTTGTTCCTGAGTTATAAAGGCAATGAAGAATGTTGTTAGCTATTTTTTTGACTAACTACATAGGCATATTGCATTAAAGCGATTGAATTGGTTTTTATGTCAAAATCTAAATGGAAAGTTCTTTTTGTATGTGTTCACAATTCGGCTAGAAGCCAAATGGCAGAGGCTTTTTTAAATTCGTATGGTAATGAACGTTTTATTGCGGAAAGTGCGGGATTAGAGCCTGGCAAGATGAATCCCAATGTGGTTAAAGTTATGCATGAACTAGGAATTAACCTGAGCAAAAAATCAACACAAGCAGTCGTTGATTTATACCAGAAAGGCAATAAGTATGATGCAGTTATAACGGTATGTGATGAAGCTAGTGCCGAAAAATGCCCTGTTTTCCCGGGAAGTACAAAGACCATTGGTTGGTCTTTTGAAGATCCTTCTTCTGTGAGAGGAGCACCGGAAGAGGTACTTCAACATACAAGGAGAATCAGAGATCGGATTCAAGAAACTGTAAAGAAGTTCATTGAAGAGGCCAGCTTGGATGATTATTGGATTTAGTCAGGAAAAATTTTTAACTATATAAAATTCAGTTATGGAAACTCAGGAGCAAATAAAAGAAATCGTTCGTCAAAAATATGGCGAGATAGCATTGCAAGATAAAGCAGCTAACGAAACTTCCTGTTGCGGGTCCGGCTATGCTTCAAAAGAAGTATATAATATTATGACGGAGGACTATACGCAGTTATCCGGATATATTCCAAACGCCGACCTGGGATTGGGATGTGGTCTTCCAACGCAATTTGCGAAGATAAAAGAAGGAGATGTGGTGATTGATCTTGGCTCGGGTGCAGGAAACGATGCATTTATTGCCCGGTCAGAAACGGGAGAGGCGGGAAAGGTGATCGGAATTGATTTTACGGAAGCGATGATAGAAAAAGCTCGAACAAATGCAGAAAAACTCGGATTTAGAAATGTCGAGTTTAGAAAAGGCGATATAGAAAAAATGCCTGTATCGGCAAATATGGCAGACGTAATTATAAGTAACTGTGTTCTAAATCTTGTACCCAACAAAGATGGGGTTTTTAAGGAAATAAACCGGGTGCTTAAACCAGGTGGCCATTTCAGCATTTCGGATGTCGTTTTAGTCGGTAGTCTACCGTTAAAACTAAAGGAGACAGCTGAAATGTATGCAGGTTGTGTCGCAGGAGCCATCCAAAAAGAGACCTATTTGGAATTAATAATACTTAATGGATTTAAAGATTTTACGATTCAAAAAGAGAAACCGATTATTATTCCAGACGATATATTAAGGAACTATTTATCTGCTGAAGAGATTAAACAATTTAAAGACTCTGGAACAGGCATTTATAGCATAACCGTTTATGCGCAAAAGCCTAATGAATCGTGTTGTACACCTGGATGCTGCTCAAATTAGGAGGTGAATTAAACTTCATTCAGGACAATTTTAAAGAACATATTGCCTAGTAGGTGATGGGCGGTATAATTTTTTTAAACCGACTGCTTTTCAATTTTATAGTTATCTGGTGAAGGCAGTATAAAGGCTACAATAAGAATGACATAAAAACACAGCCAGATAAAAAGATTGACATCTCCCAAAATTTCATTTCCTGCCTTCGATAAGGAAAATATCGTATTGTAGCCAAAGTAAAAAGGCATTGTTACACCGTAAGAAAGGAAGATGGCCGAAACAACATAAAAACTTGGATCTTTTTTGTAGTTCGTTTCGAGATCTGACCTGAATATTTCATAAAAATAAAAAAAGCAAGGTATGGTGATAAATAAGTTGGTTGTGCCATAAAAGGGGGGAATAAATGTTTTAAACAAATCGGGTGGGCCAAAAAGGAGGAAGACGCTTAATCCAGCAAAAACCATGTACAATACTAAAACTGCTTTTCGAAGACTTTCTCTAATCATCAGACGTCGAAAATAAAAATAGATTAAACAGGTGCTTATGAGATTTTCCAGGTTAAACAATTCATAGTACAAAATCCTGGACCTCGTTGCTGAGAAGATCAGACTGATAATAATGTTGACTGTAGAATAGTATATATATAGCCGAATTAAATTAAGATCTTTTTTATGCCTATATAAAGTGGCGATAATGCAGGCGGCGAAAGTCACCAGTACATTTAGACTTAACAGAACGAAGGACAAATAAATCATGACAAGGCAATATATACAATTGGTACGGTTTTTTACAAATGATCGAATGGAAGGTTAGAAATTTCCCCCAAACTTCCATCTGCGAATTTAAGTCGGCGGTATTAAGACGAGCAAATTATATCTCAAGGATTGCAGATGGAGCGGGAAAGAATTCTGTCAGCACGTTGGTGAATAAAGATTAGAGCTTATTTCATGGATATTCTGATAGAAAGCTGGTTAAGTAATCGAGAAATTGGATTGGAACGCACTGACTATGGCGGTATAATCAAAAAAATGCATGCTTCAGCGGGCATTTGTATTTTGTAAAAATTCGTTTTTATAGCATCAGCCTAGAACATAAAACCTATATTGATCGCATACCTAAATCCAATGGCAGGAAACTTTGATGAAGCTACTCCTGATTTGTAAACTGTCTTTGATGTAGACAAATCACTAAGCAAGGGAAATTTCGCTTTAAGTGCGTTAAGAACTGCTAGCAGCGTTTCATTCTGGTCTAGTCCATCCAATTGACCGTTTATACTTGCTTGGAAAGCGTAGGTGGTAAAAGAAGGGCCGAACATCTCAGCATCAATTACAAACCTTTTGAATACAACGAATTGATACCCCAATTCGAATCCTATGTTGAATAAACTGATTTGGGAGGTCATATTGACCGATGATTGTGCTCCGGAGCTGTCCGTGTGCGTCATGGTGTTCGTAGCACTGAATTTATAGAAACTTATATAAGGAGCCAGATATATTCCGTGAGGTGCATTGTATTTATTCTCCTCGCTTAAATAAAATCTGAATTCAGCGCCGACGCTAAAACCGCTTTTACTCCTTGCGTCTGATAATTTTGTATTTGGGAGGTCTAAATTCAAACTCAAGGGAAACTCATTGTATCCGCCGAATACATATATGCTTTTATTTTTGGTAAGCACTCTTTCATATCCCAAGTGAAACGAATTTGGGTAAAGTGTATAAGAAGACAAGCTGATCTTTACAATATTTGGATATTTGGTTTTGCCGGTATCTATTTGCTGTCCAAAGCTGTAGAACTGGAATGACAACAAGATTAAGCACACAATCCCAAAGCGAAATCTTACATACGATTTTATTTCTTGAAAAAATTTCATGGATGATAGTTTATTTGTTAGTATAATAAAACTGGGGTTGGTGTTAAAAGAGTGATTTATACTTTTAATTATAGCTATTGATCAGCGTATCGAATTAACGGAACTTGCCTGAGCCATTTTGTTTTGTAAATTCTTAAAAGTTTCAAATGGGGCTTTCGTTGAGAAAAGATTCAATATCCAGGCTGGAACGGACCCACCAGGATCAAGCTCCAGCACATACTTCAAATGTATGATTTTATTGGTAACTGTGGTGATGTCCCAGTCACCCCTTGAATATGGAATCCTGACTAAATCGCTGGAGGTGGGCTGGTAATTTTTATTGCCGACAGAAACGACTTTCAATATCTTCAAAGCCGAATCGATCGTAATTTCCATCTCTGCATACAAATCTCTGTTGGTTGCAGGCCAGGGTGTAACAAATTCCGAATAATATATGATCCTATTGGGAGCTACCTTCTTGACCAATAATGATTTTTTTGTAGAATAGGACCACTGGCTGTATTGGTTCACATCCAATAATATCGATGAAAGTTCAAATATATTGCCGGGAAGGTCCATTTCGACTTTAATATCATTAAACTTCGAGCGATCAGATTGCCTGGTACTGATTTGTATACCTTCTTTGTCCTTTTTTAAAACCCAGCCATTTTGAGCCACTGAAGTTTCCCGCGAGAAATTCAAAAGTTGGAGTATGAACAAAATCTTGTAAAAATTCATTTGATCTTATAAATGTGGCAATTAATGGATTAAATATGTTTGCTGGGTATTAAATTTTGAATTTATTCTGGCAAGATTGAGTCGAAAGGTAACTATACCAAAAAACTTCCCTTCAAAAGCGCTGTCCGCCCCCCTGTTTAGGTTCTTTGCGTTCTAAAATACCACATATCTATAAGATCACCACGGTTGAATTCAATTATTAATTTGAATTTTTACAGCCGTCAGATGTATTCTCGGGAAAACTAACATCTGCGGATCAAAGTCCTTTCGGCAAATCGTTATATCGAGGTATGTTATCCTGATGTAAAGTATACAACCAACTCAATGATATGACTAGTTGATGTAAATTAACATTCCGTTTTTAAACCTTTACTTTCCCTGCAGCTCTAAAGCATAACGGTGTTTAATGCCGGGAATAAAAAATAATATATATGAAACGGGTAATATTTTCAAGCCTTCTGATTGCAGGAATATTTGTCTCGCTGAGCAGTTTTGCCGTGCCCTCATACGGTCATGGTGGATGGGGAGGACATGCGGGATACGTCTACCATGGAGGTTATGTGGTTCGCCCTGTAGTCCATGTCGGTTTTGGATATGCCGTGCCCCGGGTGTATTATCCTCCAGTCGCTATGCCCATTGTGTACGGAGCTCCTTATCCGCCCATATACAACCCTTATCCAGCTTATTACGGTCATCCTCGTTATGTACGTACCTATTACCGCAGGCCGTATTGCAGGAGATGGTAAGCCTTAAAAATTAATCTAAAAAAGAGCCCATTTGAAAGAATGGGCTCTTTTGTCGGGTAACTGGCCACTGAATTCGAATGGGGTTACTGGATGTTCCGGTGGTCGCATTTTTCTCGACTATTCCATGGTCTTATAAAGTGGCAGTTTATTCAGACCGTCGCTTATTTTCTCCTCTTCAACCATGATGCCTTTGTGCAAAGCATCCGATTTTAATTTTTCCGTGACTTTTTGCAGTTCCGTTAAAGGAATCGCTTTTGCCCTTTTTTCTTGCGGAGGATTGAGCTTTTCAGCTTTTTCGAATTCCATAACCTTCTCCAGGATATCCGGGGGCAATTCACTTTCTGCTTTGTATGCCAGTTCCATAAACTGGTTAATAAAATAAGTGTCAATTTGGATTCTACGCTTGGAGAGGTGGGCAAATTTACCCAGTACCCTACAGATGTTCTCTCGATCTTCCGGATTCATCTGGTCAGCAAAATCGTAATCCTCAATTTTCCTGAGAGAAAGTATGACCGGTTCCAGTGCATCGAGGGTTATAATAAAAACTTCATAGTCTGCCAATGGATAGACAAAGGTATGCAGTGTTTCTAGCGTATTGGAAGGGACGACGAAAAATATCCATTTTTTTACATTTTCTTCTCTTGCATATTTCTTTGCTTTCTCAGTTTGTTCTTTTATATAGGAGGGAAAATGAGTCAAGTCATCGCCTCTGGGGCTTTTTGCATCGAATATGATGAATTCCCCTGCAATTTCCAGGGTATTGTCCGGTTCGCCCTTAAAAGGGACTTTATCAATATATTGAATGGTGTGTTTGCTACAAAGGTTTTTAATATGTTGTTTCACTAGTTCTTCATGATCAGACCAGGTCGAGGCCTGGCGAGCAATTCGATCGATTTCGGCCTGATGTTTTTTTTCTTCTTCATCCTTCTGTTTGGTCTGAATATTGTCCTGAATTTCCTTTAGAGTCGCCGTGTGCTTAAAATGTTCTATCCTCCTGGATTCTTCCAGGGTTTCATATTGAGTAATTAGGGCCAGATCTTCTTCATGCTCCCTGGAGAAACGGTCATTTTTCTCATTGAGCAGTCGTATATCGCTGTTTAATTCATTGATCCGGTTTTGCCTGTCCGATAACATAGATTCAGAAAATTGCAGCTTGCCCGAAAGCTCGGTTAAAGAGGATTTTAAATGCTCTTTTTCTTCTGTCAACCTTTCGAGGTTGGATTGAACGACTAATAGTTCTGCATTTGCGTCTAGGATAAGATTTCGGATTTTTTGCCACCCAAACAACCTTTTCCAAAATCCCAGGTTATGTAGCGTGTCAAACAATCTTTTCATTCGATCATAGTTATTGTTTCCGATACTTATCATTTCTTTGATGGTTGAAAGTTAATTTAAATCAGATTCCGGTGCAAAATCAGGTTAGACGATGGCAGTTTGGCATAAGAATTCCGTTCAACCTATCCTGGTAGAACTAATGTGTTGTTACAAATCCATTCTCCCTCCCATTGAACCGTTTGCTCGAATTGAACTAAAGTTTAACGATTCTCAATGTCTTGTTACCAGATTTGAAATATTTCCCTCGATCCGGTTTGGTACATATCCTGGTAACCCTTCATGGCCTCTTCCATTTCTTTCATGGATTCGGGTTCTTTTTTCATCTTTTCCCAGGATTGATCAAATGCCGTTAGCGATTCATAGTGGCTGACCATAATTACCCGGTTATAGGAGCCAGTCATGTCAGTCAAAATATGCTTAACCTCTGGACTTTTTTTGGTGGCTTCCTTGAACATTTTAGCCAGTTTTGAAGCATTGCCAGGTTTGGCGATAAAAATATCATGTACGACGATCATAAAATAAAGTTTAAGTTATGAATTGCAATCAGCTAATTTAATCAATATCGGAAAAATCCCTTGGATCCATTTTGAAATTCCCATAAGGAGGGCTTAGTCTATCATCTTCCTACCGAACAGGGAGGAAGTTTACCGATTGTTTTTTGCTTTTTGCCGAAATGTGTTTCCCGGGCTTAAGTCTATGATCTAGCTTGGTAGAATGTTTAAAATCAGATCTGCAGCTATCTTATTGGTTAGTGCCGGTTATGGATGGGCGGGTGGTCATTATATTCCTGCAGATTCCCCGAAAGTTGCTTATTTGTTTCAAGCGGTGGTCATCGGCATACTCATGATTTTAGGGCTGAATTTCTTTCATTATCATCAAAAAGGAATAAAAAAGCCCAATTGGCCCGTCAGGGGACTCAGTATATTTTTTTCTTTGTCCCTCGTTATCAATGTCCTCAATATATTTCATGGCGCTTACTCGAACGATAAATCTTTTGGATCTCATAATTCTTTTGCGGATCTAGTTCCCATTGGGTTGATTATTGTATCAGCACTCGGATGGTTTAGCACTTTTTTTATAAAAAAGGGGAGCCCAACTTAATCTGAATATCGATTTTTCCCTTATACAATCGGGTCAACCGTCCCAAATGCATTAATGCGGAAATAACCCCCATCTTCGAAAAGCTCAATCGAGGAAAGATCAGCGACTCTTCCCGAATCGCATTAACATTCAATTAGTCGGACTTATTCAATAAGAATTTACATTCAAAGCCGGAAAGACCTATTTTACAAATTATTCTACAACCAGACCTAACATTCAACATTTAATGAAAAACTCCGTTCTCCTTCTAGTCATTTGTATCCATACAATCTGCACATCCGCTCAATCAGATAAGAGTACAAATTGGAAGAATACTTACCGGGAGAGTTATCCTTTAGTAAATGACCTTATTCATACCAAACTTGAAGTCTCATTTGACTTCAACAGCAGTTATTTGTATGGGAAAGAATGGATTACCCTAAAACCGCACTTTTACCGTACGGATTCCTTGAGTTTGGATGCGAAACAAATGGATATTATCCGGGTTGCTATATTGAAGAATGGCGAACTCATGTCTTTGCCTTATGTATATGACGGCTGGCATCTGAAAATAAAACTGGACAAACGATACAATGCCACGGAGAAATATACCGTCTATATTAATTATGTGTCTAAACCGAAACAAGCAAAATTGCCGGAAGACAGAAGAGGCCTATACTTCATCAACCCTAAGGGTGATCAAAAAGACGTGCCGATACAGATATGGACAGATGGGGAAACGGAGAATAATTCTGTTTGGTTTCCAACCATCGACAAACCTGATCAGAAATCGACAGAAGAAATGATACTCACAGTTCCCGATAAATATCTTACCCTTAGCAATGGAGCTTTGATCAGTCAGATTGCAAATGGAAATGGTACCCGCACAGATCATTGGAAAATGGATCTACCCCACGCGCCCTATCTTTTTTTTATCGGCATCGGTGATTTTGCATTAATTCGGGATGAATACAAAGGGAAGGAAGTCAATTACTATGTTGAAAAGGAATACGCTTCTACGGCAAGGAAGATATTCGGACTCACACCAGACATGATGGCTTATTTTGAAAAAATTACTGGAGTACCTTTTCCCTGGCCAAAATATTCACAAATAGTGGTAAGAGACTTTACCAGCACTGCGATGGAAAATACCACGGCTACTGCGCATGGAGAAGGGGCCCAACAGGACTCCCGGGAACTGTTGGACGGAAACCGGTGGGAAAATAATATTGCACATGAATTGTTTCATCAGTGGTTCGGCGATCTAGTTACTTGCAAGAGCTGGAGTAATGTCACCCTAAATGAATCGTTTGCAAGATATGGGGAATATTTATGGCTTGAACATCAGTATGGGCCAGATGCTGCCAGTGAGGAAGGATATAATCAGTTAAGGGCCTACTTGAGCAATCCTGAAAATGGTACCAAGCCCTTGGTGCGGTACTACTACGCTGATCAGGAAGATTTATTTGACGATGTGTCTTACAACAAGGGTGGCCTTATTATCAATATGCTCAGGAAAGCGGTCGGCGACAGCGCTTTTTTTCAAGGATTGCATCTTTATCTGATAAAAAATAAATTCAAGGCGGCAGAAGTGGATCAGTTGCGAATGGCGATGGAAGAGGTTAGCGGAAGAGACTTGAACTGGTTTTTTAATCAATGGTATCTAGGGAGTGGTCATCCAAAGGTTGAAATTGATTATCTGTACGATGATTTGGCTAAGAAAGTAGTTGTGGTCCTTTCCCAAAAACGGGATTCCAATCATTTATTCAGGATCCCGATTAACATAGATATTTATTCAGGTCCTTTAAAACAGCGTTATCATGTATGGATAGGTGATAAAAATGATAGTTTTTCCTTTCCTTATTCCATTAAACCCGATCTGATTAATGTAGATGCCGATAAAATCGTCGTATGGGAGAAAACAGATCATAAGATGCTAGAAAACTATATTTTTCAATACTTCCATGCCGGTAATTACGTAGATCGCAGAGAAGCCATAGCTGCCTGTCTCAAAAATCAGACAAACCCATTGGCGCTAAATCTTCTCAAAAAATCTTTAAGCGATCAGTATGAAGGATTAAGAGAATTTACCATGAGAGGATTGAATTTTAAAAACGACACGATACGGGCGGTAATGGAACCGATTTTACTAAATCTCGTAAAAAATGATCTTAATTCTGCGGTGAAAGCCGAGGCCATTGAATTGTTGGCAAATTATCCAAAAAAGGGCTATGAGAAACTTTTTTTGACTAATCTAAATGATTCTTCTTATGTCATTGCCGGTGCCTCCCTACATGCATTGTCTATACTGGATACCCTGACAGCGTACCGGGAAGCTTTAAAGCTTGCGACACAGAAATCAAAATGGGCTTTATCGAATGTGGATGTAGTCATTTTACTCAAATACGGTACAGAAGATGATTTTGATTTGATTTCCGAAAAATACACTTTGCTCTCTTTTAGAATCCGGATAGCCAGGAATTTTGGAGATTACCTTTCGCGTGTGCAAAATCCGGAAAAATTCAAAAAGGGCATAGACATTTTGGTTAACCAATGGGAAAACTATCCGCTCTTCCGAGCTGCGATCGATAATCAGGTTTTAATCAGCTTGATGGAAAAAAAACAAGGGGTAGGCCAGAAAGCACAAGCAGACTATATCAAAGACAAATTGTCGAAAATGTGAAGCTCGAGTTTTGACAAAGTTTGAACGTGCTTTTTAAACGAGCTTCTTGAATTGTTGTTATTGAACCTTCAACCTGCGTCTCGGTTTCCGGAATTCGTTGGCCAAGAGACTTAAATGAAGGATAGCGATGAAAAGTCATTCGTATTTTGAAATAGCTTATTCAGTCAGGGGGGAATAAATTTGAACCTCAACGGACTTAGAAGGTGTTATCTTTAGTTTTTGTTGGTTCTTTTTTATGGTGTTTGAAGGAAAATTCGATGGGCTGTTCCAGAAATGTTTTAGCTAATCCAAAGAGCACACCGGTAGACAGTGCAAAGGTCAATAATCCAGCGGAGGCTATTATTCCTTCGAGGAGACGCCAATTCAACGGTAGCGAAAATCTGCTTCCCACGGTCGTGTATTCATTTAGCGCAAAATAAAAAGATGTGCTGGAGTTTGGGAAAGCCCCTTTCCAGTAGAAAAACCCAGCCCATACCAACACTTCGGTAAGATGTACAAGCATAATCATACAACTAGTAAAAATAAGCGGAAGGAGCCCTGACATCAGACCCTTCATAGATGTCAGTCGCTTTTTTAGGGAGTGGTTGAACCGCAAAACCATAAGCATACCGGACCCATGTATAGCCATGGTGATGGCTACCAGAATCCCGCCCCAGATAATTTCCTCAAGCGAGACTACATAGAGTGCTTCCACTGGTGGGTTGTTCATGATCAGGGTTTTTCAGCTAGCTAGAATCTGTATCCAATTTGAATGCAATTATGAAATCCCAGACTCCATGAATTTGAAATTTGTCGAAACCAATGCTGGTGTTGGCAAGGACAGAGGGAACGGTAAACTAAGTTATCCCTTCAAAAATAGCGAAACTCTGTTTTGGAGACAAAACTCTTTCTTGGCTCATTCGCACCTCGGTGGAATACTAGACTAAGCCGGGGCTGCTCACTTTAGTTGTACTTTACAATGGCAAATTTTAGAAGTTTCGCAGAATCCTTTTCTACCTTTAATTTCAGAAGGGTAGACATAATAATATCCAAGAAGAGGGCTGGGAGGAGCCTGGCATACCTAAATAAGTTCTTAGGGATGATCTTAATTTTTTCTCTTGGAAGATCATGAAGGTCCAATGGAATATTTCTTTTCTGATGGAAATTCGGACCTGTATCTAGCGGAAGATTATGATATTAACTGGAATGATAAAAAATCAAACGATATGAGCTTATCCAGACACATTGCTAAACAACTCAGAGAAGTTTATTTTGGTGGTAACTGGACTGCGTCTGTCTTAAAAGGAAATTTGCGGGATCTGACCTGGCAGCAGGCTACTACCCAAATCGCATCTCTGAATACCATTGCCGCCCTCGTGTATCATATAAATTATTATGTGGATGCGATCCTGAAAGTTTTGCAGGGTCATTCATTGGACGCCCATGATAAATATAGCTTCAGCCATCCAATTATATCTTCTCAAGCAGAATGGGAACAATTGCTGGCAAAAACTTTATCGGATGCCGAAAAACTGGCCGCCTGCGTCGAAGCATTGCCGGAATCTAAACTTTGGCAGGTGTTTTCACACGAGAAATATGGAGACTATTACAGAAATATTCATGGAGTCATTGAACATACACACTACCATTTGGGGCAAATCGTTCTGATAAAAAAAATGCTGACCTCAACCAATAACCCTGTAGTCTAACAATTAACGGACTGATTTTTCCCAAAGAAACCCTTGCGCTTATTCTGCCCTCAGACTCACAACAGGATTGGATAAAGCGGCTTTGATGGCTTGAAAACTTACCGTGGCAATGGCAATTCCCAGAGACAAGATACCGGTGATCACGAAAACCGTCCAGCCAATATTCACTCGGTAAGTATAGTTCTGAAGCCAGGAATGCATGAGCCACCCGGCGATGGGTGAAGCGATGACAAAGGAAATCCCCACCAATTTTACAAAATCTCTTGAGAGGAGCAGGGTAATTCCTGAAACGGATGCGCCCAATACTTTACGGATTCCAATTTCCCTTATTCTGTTTTCTGCTGTATAAGCAGCCAGCGCAAACAGACCCAAGCAGGAAATTAAAATGGCCAACCCCCCAAATATTGCCGATTGAACGCCGGTTCTTTTTTCGTCTTCCAGCTGTTTTACATCGGCTTCATCCACATATCCGGATATAATCGGGTAGTCGGGGATGTATTTCTTAAAAATGGATTCTACTCTGCTCATATTTTCAGACAAACCATTCCGGTTATTCAGCCTGAAGGAAATGGCACCAAAATTATTATGCGGGCCCTGCAGTATCATCGGCGGTGTGAGATACAACGGTGAATTGGTTACAAAATCTCTCACTACACCTACCACGACCCAATTGGTTCTCTTGTTTCGTACTATTTGACCAATGGGCTCCTTGAATCCCATCAGTTTCACAGCTGTTTCATTTAGTAATATCGCGGAAGAATCGCCCGGATATTTGTTAATATTAATATCGCGTCCTGAAATAATTTTCAGTCCTATGGTTTCAATGAAATCGTTGTCAATTTGGTATTCATGGATCCAGGTTTTCTCTTTGGACCCGGAACCCTGCCAGGCATAATTATCATCCCCTCTCCAGGTATAACATATAGGAGAGTTCGATCGGGTTACGGCCGTTACCGCATCGCTCTTCAGCAAATCATTTTTTATCAGGTCATACTTTTTGTTCATCTCACCCTTCACATAAATAAAAGCCAGGTGATCCCGGTTATAACCCGGATCACGTTTGTTGCCGAATTCGATTTGTCTGTAAATGATGATTGTACAGATGATAAATGTGATAGCAAAGCTAAATTGCAACACCACCAGTATCTTGCGAATGCTAAATAAATGGTGGGATGTTGTGAAAGTTCCCTTCAGTACACTAATCGGCCTGAAAGTGGAAAGATAAAAGGCCGGATAACTTCCTGCAATCAAACCCGTAAAAAGTGCAAAACCTGAAATACCCAGCCAAAATTTGGGATTCTCGTAAGGCACAAACAAATTATTCCAGGTTAGCCAGTTGAATCCCTTAATGCCAAGTTGTACGAAAACCAGGCAGATAATTACGGACAAAAATGAAATCGTGATGGATTCTCCCAAAAAACGCAATATAATTGAAAACCTGCCTGCACCCACTACCTTACGAATACCCACTTCTTTCGCCCTTTTTACACTGCGAGCCGTGCTCAGGTTCATATAGTTGATACAGGCGATCAGGAGGATAAAGCCGGCAAGCAGGGTAAACATGCGTACCGAATCGATTCCGCCCCCCACAATTTTTCCGTTTTCAAATCTTGACCAGAGCCGCCATTTCGCCATCGGATGCACAAAAACTTCTTCTTTGAGTCCAGGAGCATTCGTTTTAATCACATCGCGAAAACGTTCGTTGGCCATTTTTTCCGTAACACCGGGTTTGAGCAAGACGATCGTCTCATTGTTATTGTAATCCCATCTGGAATTTTCCCATCCAATTTCCTTCATATAACTCCATGGAAGCAGGTATTCAAATTGGAATTCGGTATTGTTCGGCAGGTCTTTAAGAATACCGGTGACGGTGAAATTGCTGTTGCTGTCAACCCGGATCACCTTCCCCATGGCATCGCCATCAGCGAATAGTTTCTTTGCAAAGGATTCGGTAAGCACAATTGAACGGGGAGCATTGAGCACCTGATCGGGTGTTCCTCTTAAAAGCGGATAGCTAAAAATATTCAGGAAGCCGGAATCCACCATAGCGCCCCGCACTTCCAGTTGTTTGCCATTTGCAGAAAGAACAATGGGGCCGGTTCCATTTACCCGGGTCACATCCTCTACTTGAGGGTAACTGGCTTTTAAAGTTGGAGCCAGTATGGTAGGCGTGCCAAAACATTCCACTTTGCCATTGATAACGGCACGATTCAGTAACTGATAAATCCTGTCCTTTTTTACATGGAACTGGTCATAGCTCAACTCATTCTGAACCAACAACAAAATCAGAATGGCACTCGCCATGCCGATAGCGAGACCTGTGACGTTAATAAAGGAAAAGCTTTTAAACCGGTACAGGTTTCTATAAATGACTTTAAAGTAGTTGCTGAAAATGCCAAAGTTGAAAAAACGCGAGAGGCGTTCTTTGTGGGTTGATCGGCTTGGCTGCCGGTGAGTTTCGATTTCTCGCTTCCGTAGTTCCCAGTCTTCCATTCGTTCCATATGTTTTAGGAAAGCCTGCTCCGGGTAGGTTTCATTTAGAGGCATTTCGGCATTCCATGCATTTTGCGCTTCGTCGAGGATTTGTTGAATTTCTGGATCCTCATCGATCAGTACACGAAGTTGCTCTAATTCATGCGGGGAGGCTTCTCCCGTCAATTTCTTACTGATCAATAGCCAAATACGATTTGAACCTTTCATACCTCATGATTAATGACTTTAAAAAGAGACAAATGCAATACCTGGTTTCTAATAATCTGAATTACAATATTTTGGAGACTATTAATCCGCACCTACTGTCCGTTTTCGATACGGTGGTGTAATGAATTGTGTGTCGTCCTAAAATAGCTATACAGCTGGTCTCGTCCGGAAAAGACCATACCGAGCTCATTTTGAACATAAAATTTCAGCATGTCAAATGAGGAGTTGCAGAACACTGCGAAAAATTTCTCCTAGGTCAGTTTAGGACAGCTCCCTGTTCTATTTTCGCATCTGAGCGGAATAGTTTCGGATTCGAAGGCCATTGAGTTTGACAATCCAATATCTTTCTGTATTTTTGGTAAGTAGCTGATTAATAAGTACTTGATTAAACCTTCAACCGTCCATGAAAGCATTGCGGCACTCAATAATTTATGGATTCCTGTTCTTGCCGCAGGTAATTTTATCTCAGAAACCGGACGCTTCCATTAGAGGTACCATCATCAATATGGATGGTTCCCCCGCTTCGGGCATCACAATCGAACTGAAGAAAAATGTTAGGGTGACGATTTCGGATGCCAAAGGCGCGTTTGTCCTCACTCATTTACCAACCTTATCCGATAGTCTTTTCATTTCTTCGGTCGGATACAATCTATATAAGCAGGCGGTCAAATTGGTAAAAGGTCAGGCAATGGATATTGGAATAGTACATCTTTCCATTAATGTCATGCAACTGGAGACAGTAGAAATTAGTGGCCGTTCGACCCATTCCTATAAAAGCAACTATTCTTTTTTTGCAGCAAAAACCGAAACGCCCGATAAGGAGATTCCCCAATCGATTTCTGCAATCACCAAAGAACTGGTGCATGATAAAATGGAATTTACGCTAAAAGATGCCGTGGGTGATGCAGCAGGCGTGAACCAGTATTCGGGATATGATGAATATACCATCCGAGGTTTTCGAGCCGAAAATGCGCGGGATATCAATGGACTGCGAGGATACAATACTACCTATACCAGCAGTATGCTTGTCAACATTGAGCGGGTTGAAGTAATAAAGGGTCCAACGGCGACTTTATATGGAAACTGCGATCCGGGGGGTACCATTAACCTGGTAACAAAAAAGCCTTTGGATCATATGGAAGGCGAACTGAATATCTTTAGCGGTAGTTGGGATCATTTCCGGGCAGAAGGAGATCTGACATCAACAGCCAATAAGAGTAAGACCTTGCTTTTTCGGGTCAATGCCGGCTATGATCAAAAAAATTCTTTTCGGGATCAAATTCATGGGAAGTCATATCAGGTGGCGCCATCTTTTACGTTTATTCCAAACGATAAAATCAAAGTAAACTTTGATTTTTCCATTTCCCATGTCAATACTGTTCTGGACAATGGCCAGCCGGGACTGGAAAACGACAACAATTTGAAAGCTACACCCATTTCGTTGTCTGTTTCGCAACCTGGGAATTATCTGAAGGAAACGGACCTTGCCTCTATCCTGACTTTTTCTTATAAAATCAATGAGCGACTGAGTTATAATTTCGGATACCTGAACTACAATACGAATCAGGATGTGGCCGAGCACGGTTTTAATAACTACATCACACCGGATTCCATTGACTTGTTATACACCACCTGGAGCTACCATACCGTAACCAACACGGTAACAAACTATTTTACATATCAGGCCAGTACAGGAAAAATCAGTCACAAACTTTTACTTGGCTACGATTATATTAAAAGTAAAGTGAACCTGAACCAACAATATTTTGAAAATCCTGGGGAATTCGGAGTCGGAAGTGGTATTGTGGGCACCTTCAGTCTGTTAAACCCGCAATATAACCAGCAGTCACCCGATACATATCAACTTTCAGATTACGACAACGATGGTGTGGATGTGAATACGGATATTTATCATACCCAAGGAGTGTATTTACAGGATGAAATGACCTTTAAGCGATGGAGAATTCTGATGAGTCTCCGAGAGGAGTTTTACAAGGGAGATGATACGGATAGTGCGGGCAACTTAAGTGAAAACGTGTTTCTTCCCCGTCTGGGCGTTGTATATGCCTTGACTTCCAATATTAATCTGTATGGAACTTATAACAAAGGATTTGATCCCTTTGAAGCCTCTACCCAGGCGCAAGTATTTGACCAGCCTTTTAAACCCATCATCAGCGAGCTATATGAAGTAGGCGCGAAAGGCAACTTTTTTCAGAACAGATTATCAGCATCTCTTTCATTTTACCGACTGACGGTCGATAATGTGGCTACCAATGCGGGCGATCCCTCCAATCCAAATCTTTTTGTTCAACAGGGACAGAACAGATCCAAGGGAATAGAAGCCGAGGCTGTCGGCAACATTCTATCCAATCTGAGTGTCCTGATCTCATATGCCTATGATGTGGCAACGGTAACCCAGGATAACAATCACGCACTGGTCGGGACGCCGGTTGCCAATGCACCCAAAAATTCCACCGCCAGCTGGATCAAATATTCCTTCAATAAGGACGCAGCCAGTGGATTGAGTATTTCGGTTGGTCATTCTTTTGTGGGGAAAAGAGCCACGTTGGATTCTTCCATTCTTTTGCCCTCCTATTTTTTACTGAATGGTGGAATCAGTTATGGCTTTAAGAAAATATCTGTCGCCCTTGTAGTTAACAACGTTTTCAACCAAACTTATTGGATCGGTGCCTACAATAACATCAACAAATGGCCTGGGGCTCCCCGCAACCTGATGGCAAATCTTGCATTTAAGTTTTGATTTCTGTTCCGGCTTGGAAAAGACAGGAAAGCAATTTTTTTTAATATTTGATTTTTTGATTAAAACCCTGGTTACAGACAATAATAAATTTGTGTAACTAAAAAGTTACTTATATATTTGAGTAAACAAAAAGTTACCTATATGCAGACCGAGATCAAACACCGCTGGTTTTATCATTGTGGGCCGGAGCTGATTTGGGATTTTCTTACCAAGCCTGAACTGCTTTCCCAATGGCTGATGAGCAACGACATCAAACCGGTTATTGGCCACCAATTCATGTTCAAGACAAAAGCACTTCCGGCCATGGAATTTGATGGCAATGTGTACTGTGAGATCCTGGAAGTAATTCCAAACTGGAAACTTTCTTACACCTGGAAAGGTGGTCCAGGTGACGGCAGCATCAATCTGGACTCGATTGTTACCTGGACCTTAGAAGCAAAGGATGGTGGCACCGAACTAAATTTGGTGCACAGCGGATTTGGAGTTAAAACCAATGCAAAGATTTTCGACGCTATGAATGGGGGTTGGAAGAAGAATATGGCCGAAACCCTGGTAGATTTGATTACCAAAAGATTAACTCATGAAGCAACAGACCGTTAACGGAGTGGATCCTTTCCATGCAATTGGAGATCCGAGCCGGCGACAAATGTTACATCTGCTTTCTAAGGAGAGTTTAACCATCAACGCCCTGGCTGTAAATTTTGATATGACCCGGCCTGCAGTTTCCAAACATATCAAAATCCTCTATGGTGCCGGATTTATTTCGATTCAGGACATCGGACGGGAACGACATTGTGCGCTGGATCAGAAGGGTTTTCGAGAATTGCAGTCTTGGATCGATTATTTCGACCAGTTTTGGCAGGTCAAGATGAAGAAACTGGATGAACTAGTCAATAAACAAACTAGGAATTCAAAAAAGACAAAGACATGAAGACCAAGACACTCAAATGTCAGGTCTTAGATGGATCTGCAGCCGTTTCCGGGATCTGACCGGTAAAGGGATGGATGGTGATGGGACCTTGAGGATGTACTAAACTGCCAGGCAGTCAACAAGTGGACGGTCAGAATAGGGAACGGCTTATTTCATTGATTAAAACGACGGACCACTTCCCGAAGGTCGACTTGCGTATATTTTGGTTTTGAAAATTTTCTGTCGATCAACTCAACTATTTCCGGACGGTCTTCCAAATAGGTTTTGAGTCGTTCCCGGATGACCTGAGGTTTTTGGTCGCTGTCTAAGAAAAAATAAATGCTATTTGCTTTTTCCAAAGTAAAATAAATTTTTTCGCTTCCTTGTTTTTCGAACTCAAATAAATTGGCTCGATTTCCTATAACCGTCCCTTCCAGAAAAAGATCGGAACCATGTTCAATGGGTTTTAGTCTGTAAATGATCATATTAGAATTGTTCTGATACCCAAATGCCTTTATATCCCTTGAATAATAGGTTCTGATTGTAGCGGTGCTGTCAATGATTTCAATTTTATTATTGAGGTTGTAACTGGCTATTCCCAGGGAATATTTCGGTAAAATGACCTGGACAAGGGTGGTATCGTTGTTCCATGCCACGATATATCCTTTGTTGGATTTGGGAATGGGGTTAAGAAGCCAAAACATCAGATAAATGCAAGGAAGATATAAATTCATCCGACTTTTCTTTCGGCGTAAACCTCTTTAAAAAATATCATTCATAGTGCCTCAAAGAGTGTCTTAACATTTACTTCGTAACTGGTTAACAGATTTTAAAATCCGTGTATCTAATTTTGCATTTTAATTGGAAAATTCCTCTTGAAGGCACTCAAAATATTGTTGCTGTGGATCCTTGCACTGCAGATACTCAATATGAGTATGTACAGTGAATCGTATTGGTTTTATTTTAATGGAGACCAGTCGTATAACGGGGCAGATCGGTCCGTTGATCCGACAGAAACAATTGTGGAATGGCTGGTCGAATTGAAATCAGGTCAGCAGGATGCGTTCACTTATAGTCAGAACAACACAGACTCCAAGAGCCTGGTTAAAACTTTGCATTTTGAGGTTAACCTTAAAAATCTGAAAGATAAATACCAGGCGATTTCAGAAAATAAAAAAATAGTTTTCCAAAATTTTGTTTCAAAATTGGTCTCCACGTCATTGGAAATCCTTTCTCCACCCCCCGATTTCGAATTCTCTTCTGTTACAATTTGAATAGTTATTTAAAGTCCGCTGCCAGATCGGCATTTAATCTATGGTAGAACGCCATTGAATTAATGGCGATAAAAGCATTTTCAAATCTTTTTATGAATAAGAGTTTGAGGAAAATCATTGCATTTTCCCTGAAGAATAAATATTTTATTCTTTTTGCCACTTTGTTGCTTATCATCTATGGAGTGGTAACCTTTCGCAATATGTCCATCGAAGCCTTTCCGGACGTGACCAATACGGAGATAACCATTATTACACAATGGCCGGGAAGGAGCGCAGAAGAAGTGGAAAAATTTGTTACCATACCCATCGAAATATCTCTGAATTCTGTTCAGAAAAAGACGAGCCTTCGTTCAACCAGCGTCTTTGGACTTTCGATGGTAAAATTGATTTTTGAAGATGAGGTACAGGACAGTTATGCCAGACAGCAGGTCATTAACTTGTTATCAGGAGTTACATTGCCCGACAATATTGTCCCGGATGTTCAACCGCCGACCGGTCCAACAGGTGAAATATTCCGGTATACGTTGGAGAGTTCTATTGGTCGAAACCCAAGGGAACTCAAAACCTTACAGGATTGGATCATCGATCGCCAGATCCGGTCTGTACCTGGCATAGCCGACATTGTCAGTTTTGGCGGAATGGTAAAGGCCTACGAAATCAAAGTGAACCCCAATCAGCTAAATTCCCTGGGTATTTCAGAATTGGATGTCTATAACGCGGTTAGCAGAAGCAATATCAATATCGGCGGTGATGTAATTGTGGACAATTCCCAGGCTTATGTCGTGCGGGGAATCGGTTTACTCAATGATATCAATGAAATTAAAAACATCATCATTCAGAACATCAACGGCATTCCCATCCTCATTAAGGATGTGGCCGAAGTGGAAGTATCCAATCAACCTAGGCTCGGCCAAGTCGGTCGTGCCGATGATGTCATCATAAACGGCAAACGATCGGTTCAGGACAGCACCGATGTGGTGGAAGCCATTGTTTTGATGAGAAAAGGTGAAAACGCCGCAGAAGTAATTAAAGCCTTGAAAACTAAGATTATTGCTATTAATCAGAAAGTACTGCCTGCCGATACCCAAATCGTGCCCTATTACAACCGGGAAGACCTCATTAACTATGCCACCCACACGGTGTTGCACAATTTGATCGAAGGGATTTTACTGGTAACCTTGCTGGTGTCTTTGTTTATGTTTAACTGGAGGACCACTTTGATCGTATCCATTATCATTCCAATCGCGTTGTTGTTTTCTTTTATATGCCTGCATCTGATGGGCATGTCTGCGAATCTTTTGTCTTTGGGTGCGGTTGATTTCGGAATAATTATAGACGGCGCCGTAGTTATGGTGGAGGGCATGTTCGTTGCCCTGGATCACCGGGCGCATGAGATCGGAATGGAACGGTTCAACAAGCTCAGCAAAATGGGACTCATAAAAATCAAGGGTGCTGAATTGGGTAAAGCGATTTTCTTTTCCAAATTAATCATTATTACAGGCCTTTTGCCGATTTTTTCATTTCAGAAAGTGGAAGGGAAAATGTTTTCTCCCTTGGCTTATACCCTGGGTTTTGCATTGCTGGGTGCCTTGATCACAACGTTGACGCTGGTCCCTGTGCTGATTAACATGCTTCTTAGAAGAAATGTACGGGAGAAATATAATCCGATCGTGCATTTTCTCACAAAAATCATGCTTAAAGGATTTCAATTTAATTACCGGATCAAAAGATGGGTTATCATTTCTTCTGCAGTTGTGGTGGTAATCGGATTTTTGGCCTTCAACTTTTTGGGAAGTGAATTTTTACCGGAATTGAACGAAGGGGCCATCTGGATCCGGGCACAATTACCCTATAGTGTTTCATTGAAAAAATCTAGTGAGGTGGCAGACCAGATCCGGTCGATGCTGATGGACTTTCCCCAGGTAAGACATGTCGTTTCTCAAACCGGCAGACCTGATGACGGAACCGATGTGACCGGATTTTACAACAATGAATTTGATGTGATTCTATATCCGCAAGACGAATGGAAACCAAGTATTTCAAAGGAGGATTTGGTTGACCAGATGCAAAGAAGAATTTCAGTCATTCCGGGAATTGATTTAAATTTTTCCCAGCCGATCAGCGATAATGTGGAAGAGGCTGTTTCTGGGGTAAAAGGATCCATATGTGTCAAAGTTTTCGGAGACTCACTTGCCTATATGGAACAGGAGGTGACGGAAGTGGAGAAAATTCTGAAAGGTATTCGCGGAATTTCTGACCTGGGGGTTATCAAAAATATCGGGCAGCCCGAGTTGGACATTGATTTGGATCAGGATAAAATGGCCCTGTATGGCGTAGCAACGGCTGATGCCAATGCAGTCATACAGATGGCTATCGGAGGCAAGGCCGTATCACAATTGTATGAAGGCATTCAAAAATTTGACATTCGAATCCGCTTCCCGGAAGATTTCAGAAAAAATCAAACAGATATCGCCAACATCATGGTCCCTACCCAGAGCGGGTCAAAGGTGCCTATCCGCGAAATCGCCACCATTACAAAAAAAACAGCTCCCTGCCTGATATTCAGGGATGACAACGAACGATACGCCGCTTTGAAATTCTCAGTACGAGGACGGGATATGGGAAGTACGATAGCGGAAGCTCAGCAAAAGACAGATCTTCAAATCAAATTGAAAAAAGGATACTCCATGGTGTGGCAGGGGGACTTTGAAAATCAACGGCGTGCACAGAAGAGACTTTCAGAGGTGGTACCCATCAGTTTGGTTTTGATATTCCTGTTGCTATTCGTCATGTTTGGAAATTTAAAAGATGCAGGCTTGGTATTTCTGAATGTGCCCTTTGCCATCGTGGGAGGCATTGTAGCCCTTTTGATAACCGGTACCGATTTCAGCATTTCAGCCGGAATTGGATTCATTGCCCTGTTCGGTATTTGTATTCAGGACGGTGTTTTGCTCATTACGGTTTTTAAGCAGAACATCGATAAAATGAAAACGGGGAAAAGTGCATTGTATGAGGCGATCAAACTAGGTGTTCATTCCAGGATAAGGCCGGTTATGATGACTGCACTGATGGCAGCAATTGGATTGTTCCCGGCGGCCATATCTGGTGGAATCGGTTCGGAGAGCTCCCGTCCCCTTGCCCGGGTTGTCATTGGAGGGATCATTTGCGCCATGCTGTTTTCTCTACTGGTCTTCCCGCTCATTTTTGGCTGGGCTTATAGAAATATCGATAAAAAAGAATATCATGGATAACCTTTTTTCTCCTTCTTAAATGGGTTTTGCGAGACTGGATGGCTGTTTGGGGTATTCCATCCAAAAATACGGCCCGGCCGGTCAATCAGTTCAATGCAATTCTTCAAACTGTCCCGTCTGGCGGTTCTTGCGTACATTGTTCCAATTAAAGTAGCGGCCATTCATCGCTACATAGATACCCGGCTTGAGCGCTTGTACGAATGCCAAAGCGCAACCCAAATTAAAAAACCCGTCCGAGCTACCAAATTTATAAGGGATCATGGCGCCCGTAAGTACGATTGTTTTTCCACCCACTTTATCCGCCAGCACCGCCGCCGTCACAGCCATGGTATCTGTTCCATGGGTAATGATGATTTGGTTTTCGGGCGCTCCCTTGCACTTTTCGGCTATCATGAGCCGTTCTTCCGTGGTCATATCCAGACTGTCGATCATCATCAGGGTTTCGACAGCGACTGGGGGGGTTACCCGGCTGCGAGAGATCATTTCAGGAAGATGGGTTTCCTTGAAAAACAATTGACCTGTGATTTCATTGTATTCTTTGTCAAAAGTTCCACCCGTTACGAAGATGCGAATTGCCATATATGTGAATTGGGGCCTAAAACTAATATTAATAACGTGAAAAACGGTTCAGGCTTCTGAGCGTCCGATCTCTTTAACAATCATGAATTTACCGTCCGCGATTTCCTTATAACCATAGTCATAGACGAAGTGATAGGTGCCTTTCCCCGAGCTGATGTATTGATGGGTCGTGTATTTGAACAGGAAGCCTTTTTGGAGCAGGGATTTTTCCTCTACTATTTTTGTTTTAAAGAGGCCAAGCATCGCCTGGAGGATCCTGCGATTCTTTTTTAGCGCCAGGTCAATGGCGCGGACTTCCTTCTGCTCATCTTTTTTCCGCTCATTAAAAAATGCATTCCGGCAATCGTCATTGCAATAACGTTTGTCGCTGCGACCTTTTAAGGGTTTTCCGCAAAAGGCGCAAAGAGTCAGTTCTGTCATACAAATTGTTTTAATAATCCCAGCAAATTCCAAACCGTTTATAAACGTTTATATATGCTTTCATCCAGGTATAAACCTTTAAGAAACAACTTTCTCCTTTTTATCAAGCCATTTTTGTCCCGGCAATATGCCTTCACTCAAAAAAACTTATTTTTTATGGAACTCGCAGGAAGACTCACCGCAAACGCGGTCGTCAAAGAAATCGCAGAAGGACGGAAAGTCGTCAATTTTACCCTAGCCATCAACAATGGATACAAAAAAAACGGTGAATGGGTAGAAAAAACGATTTTCATCGACTGTTCTTATTGGATTGGAATCGGAATTGCCGAATTCCTGACCAAGGGCCGACGGGTCGAACTTTTCGGGGAAATAGGTGTACAAGCTTACATCAATGCATCCCATGCGGCTGTCGGTAAACTCACTTTTCATGTAATCCGCATCAAACTCGGGGACAAGCCGAGGTTAGTCCGGGAAAACAATGAACAGGTGATGGAAACGGAAAAAGTTCTTCCGTTTTGAAGATCTGCCCACCGTCCGGGAAGTCCCGGACGGCATTTCCCTGTTAAATAACGGAGTATGCAAAAACATCATTGGACCCAAGTATCTGAAATAGAACTGGTATACCGGTCCAAAATAAAAGCTGCCGAAAGACCAGCGGTGAAAACTTCCCGGGAAGCCTATCAACTTCTCATCCGGGAGTGGGATTTGGATAAAATTGAGCTCCTGGAACAGTTCAAGGTTTTGTTCTTAAATCAAAGCAACCGGGTTTTGGGCTTGTTGAATGTCTCCAGCGGCGGCATGACGAGCACCGTAGCGGATCCCCGCCTGATTTTTTCAGCAGCCTTGAAAGCCGCTGCCTGCTCCCTTGTTTTAAGTCATAGTCATCCAAGTGGAAATCTCAAACCAAGCAAAAACGATGAAGATTTAACCCGGAAAATGAGAGAATCCGGAAAATTCTTAGACATAGCGCTGCTCGATCATTTAATCCTTACCCGATCAGGGTATTTTTCTTTTGCCGATGAGGGACTACTTTAGCATCGATTTTCTACCAGCATCAGGAAATACCGGTTAAAATTTTGATCAATGCCGAATTCTATTCTAGGAATCCACCCCTTACAAAACCGGGTAGACCCCTTCGGGCAGTTGATTTCCACAACTGCTAGGGGAGCATGGATGGGGAACCGCGGCCTTATCCACAACGCAGCTCAGCAGATCGTTCGACCATTCAAACTTAAGGCATGGATTACTTGCCAAATAAGATTTGGGGACCGTCACCGAGTTGTGATGTCGCCGAACCGATATACTGAACTTTTTTTTCTGGATGAGGCGACAGCATTTTCCGCGGGCCACCGCCCCTGTGCTGAATGTCGGCGCCAGGACTACAACCGATTTAAAATGGCTTGGATAAATGGTAATCCTGGCTTCGGATTTGATCCAAAAACGCCCGTGACAAAAATCGACGAAATCATACACCGGGAACGAATCGATGACCGGGGCAAGAAACTGACTCATATAGAAAGGTTGGAAACTCTTCCCATAGGTTGTTTCTTCGAATACAACGCCAGGCCTTTTGTCGTAAAACAACCCAATCTGATCGCCGCCTGGACTGCTTTCGGTTACGAGGCGCCAATAAGGATGGCCAGTGGAATAGCAGTACAGGTTCTTACTCCAAGCTCTTTGGTCAACATGGTTCGGGCGGGTTATACACCACAAATGGCCAATTAAAAATCCACCTTTTCCCTGGGGATCCGGCCTAAATTACCGCCGGTTCGAAGTCTTTTCCCAATGATTATTTTCAGAAAATAATACGGTTGCCATGGCAACTGAAAGACAAAATGCCTTGAGACATACAAAATCTCTCTGACGGACGGAATACGACGGGGAAGGGGGATTTTTATTTTTTGAAGAATTTATTCAGGGCTTCTGTACGGTTTTGTACATGAAGTTTCTCATAAATATTATGAATATGTTGACGAACCGTACCGATGGTGATGTTTAGCTGATGGGCGATTTCTTTATACAACCATCCTTTGGAAAGGCATTGCAGCACTTCATTTTCCCGGGCAGTCAGTAGATTATCGCCGTCCGCGGCTGGATGGCCGTGCATCCGTTCAATAACCTTTCGGGCAATCTGCATGCTCATCGGTGCTCCACCTTCGTGAAGTTCAATGAGGGAATCTGCCATCTTAGACAATGGGGTTTTTTTGAGCAGGTAACCCGAAGCACCCGCTTCCAGGGCCTCGAACACTTTTTCATCATTTTCGTAAATGGTAAACATAATGAATTGTGTCTTGGCACATATGGGTTTTACTTTTTTTATGCATTCAATACCGTTCATGCCGGGAAGATTGATGTCCATGATTACAATATCGGGTTGCCATTGCGGCAGTTCTTTGGTGGCCGTTTCCGCTTCCCCAAAGGCATTCAATATTTCAAAACGCTCGTCCATGGAGAGCAGACTTACCATCCCTTCCCTTACCTCAACCGAATCTTCCACTATACAAATACTGATGGGGTTCATATATTAAATGTAGTCATACGGTGACGCCAGGGCAATAGAATGAATGTTATAGACTTAGCTATCTTTCATGGGCACTTTAATGTGAATGGTCACGCCTTGATCGCTTTTAATTTGCATGCTTCCACCGGTCATTTCAATTCTTCTGCGCATGTTGTCTAGACCATTGCCACCCGGGGTCTTATGGTTTTTCCGGAATCCCGTACCATTGTCTTTAATAACGATGTCAAGGCAGGTAATGGTTGTGACAACGATGTCTACATTTTTTGCATTGGCGTGTTTGACGACATTGTGAAGGATTTCTTTGACGGTTAAAAAAATATTTCTCCTGATTTCGCCGCTTACCGCTAAGGGAGGAATCTTTTCGGGTACCTGTATGCAGCAGACCAGATTATTGTCCTCACAATATTCCATGCAATAAGATCGGGTGTAAAACACCAAATTTTCAAGGGAATTGTTGTTTTCATTCATAGACCAGATGATTTCGTTCATCTTATCTATCAGATCATTGGATGTAGCTTGCATTTTTTCGATATCATTTCGGGTTACCTGGCTGAAGGTATTGCGTTTTACCTTTTCACCGAGGAACCGAATCGTAGAAAGCCCCGCCCCCAAATCATCATGCATGTCAGTAGCAATCCTCGCTCTTTCTTTTTCTATGGCCCGCCTTTTATCGAGGATAATTTGTTGTTTTTGATATTTTCTCCGATAAAAGTTTCGGATGATCCATCCGGAGATGATCATAAATAATAAGGCGCACCCTAAGCGAAACCACAGGGTTTGCCACCAGGGTGGCAGGATGATAAAAGAATATGATATTTCTGAATTGGCGTTTCTTTGATGTAACAGGGTAGCTTTAGCGCGCAAATTATATTTTCCAGGAGCTAGGTTAACAAAATTGATCACGGATTGTGAAGAAGGTTCGCTCCAAGATTTGTTGCTGCTGCCTTCCAGTAGATAGACAAAACGCGTTTGTTTTTCATCTATATAACTCGGTAGCGAAAGGGAAAAATACAAGCTGTTTTCTTGGTAAGGAAAAGAAGCCAGGCCTGCGCTGGGATCCATCCTGTTTTTGCCCTCAAAAATTTCTCTGAAAATAATTTTTGGCTGAAACGTGACGGCTGGTGATTTTCCTGGAGATATTTTAACCAGGCTGGATTCAGTGAGGGCCCAATGTACACCGGATTTTGTAGTTAGTATCTTCACTACGTGCTGATAAATATTGCTACTGAGCGTAATATTTTCGATGGTATATTTTCCATTCCCGGATGAAACCCTATCCAGGCCGGCTGGCGAGCAAGCCCAGACCGTATTGTCGGGGTCTACGTGTAGATAAGAAATGAAATTTTGCGATAAACCTTCTTGAACAGTGAATTGTTTCCAGGATTGCAATATCCCTCCCTTGAAAAAAAGACAATACAATCCACTGTCACGCGTGCCAATCCATAAATTCCCTTGCTGGTCGACGGCAATGGATCGCGGGCTAATGGAAGGGAGCTCGTCATGGTAAGTTTTCAACCATTCCAGGTAGTGATCGGGCGTTTCCGGGTGGGTACGAAATACAAAAAGGTAGTTGGATCGGGTTATTACCCAAAGATATTTTTCAGGCGTGAGGACCAAACCATCCGCCAGATATCCCAGGGGATAAGAAATAATTTTTTTATTGGACAAGAGCACGGTGATGGATTCAGAGGTTGCGATCAGATTCCCATATCCGTCGGGAACCAGGCAGCTGAAAGCAACATTGGCGTTCCGATTGGTATCAGCATCCAAAGTGGTAAGCCAGGCATTCTTCTCGGCCGAAAACTCGCAACGATAAATATTAAAAAGGTCTGATACGAAATATTTATTCCCCTCCATGGCAAAATGGCGGTAGGGTGGAGTTGCCGGTTCGGATTGCAACCTAAATGTTTTGTTTAAGGGTCCATACCTGAGCAAAAGCTTTTCAGATGCGGCATCCATGAACCAAACACTGTCTGTTTGAGTACTGGCATAAATATCATTGGTATAAAATCCGGGTACAATTTGCTGGTAGTATTCTACATTCGGATTGGTCAGTTTACATATACCCGTTTGCTCATTGATGAACCACATAATGTGCTCCTTATCTTCGAAGACTGAAATCATGTTGTTTACAGGCAAACCGTTTTCTACAGAAAAAATTTTACATCGGCCTTCCCGATCGATGTACTGAACACCCGTCATCGTACAAAGCCAGAGATTTTGTCGGCTATCCATGTACATGCTTGTTGCGACAGACTTTTCAGCCGCCCGATAGATTTTGGGCAACGGACTAAAACGGATTTCATTTTGTTGCAAGGCCTTTTCGTCAATTTTTTTCAGGCCTTCAAGGGTAGAGACAAGAATATCTCCGTTGGGTGAAAGCAGAACACTGAACACAAGGGGTGATTGACTGATGGCGACTTGTTTTTTCCCCGGATCATATACTATGAGACGCGCAGGTCCGGCTAAGGATTGCACATGGGGGTCGGTTACAATAAATAATTTATTGTTTATTTTCATACCGGACTCAAAAAATGCTCCGGCGTCTCTGCCATTTTTATCAGCCAGGAGGATTCTGCTGAAATGATTTTTTTCAAACCGAAAAAGGCCTTCATCCGATAAGGCATAGTAGGACCCGTCTGGATTTTTGATCATTTTATTGACAACGGGATAAAATCCATCGCTGGTATTTATATTTTTTATTTTGCCGTTTACCAGGCAATGGATCGCCCGTGCATTGGGCATCAACCACAGGGAGTCATCACCCATTTCCACTATATCTGTGATAAAATTGGAAGCCAGGCCGTTTCTGGTGGTATAATTGATGAAACGAAAACCGTCATAAATGCTCAAGCCCTCCTGCGTTGATATATACAAAAGCCCTTTGCTGTCCTGGAACATGAATCGGCCGTTGTTGCTGACGAGCCCGTCTTTTGGTGTGTATTGAATGAAAGGATATTGCTGTGATTGGCATTCACAGCATAGAATGCAGGTCAGCATGAGTAAAATGGCTTTCCGTTTCATGTCGGCTCCTATTGCTGAACTTTTAAGTTAACGTTTCTTTTGAAATCCTGGGAATTATCCAGGCCGGTGAAAGCATCCCTTCTACCGAAACCGTAATTACCGTTTTCTATTGGATAGGGCTTGTCCATACCAGGTCTGACCGGTCCGCCTGATGAAAGAAGTACGAATTGAACAGTTTTTCTCCCCGTTTACTAAGGATTGGGAAGCCCTCAAGCCAATATTTGGGTTTGTCAGGTCAGCTTTTTCGGTCTGGAAGGAAGGAAGGCTGAAAATCACGTAAGCAATGACGCCCCTCGGACATCCGATCTAGACCAAAGGGATGTAGAATATTCGATTTTTTCGGTGGGTGCAACCCGTTACCTTTACTTGGTCTTGGGTAGGGCAGTGTCGATGGCAATTTAAATGTATTTTTCAGGGAACTTCAAACGTAATGGATTCAATGTCCCTGAACCTTGACAAAACATACAAAGGGTAAAACCTTACCAAAATATCTTTTGTGTCCTGGGGTGTTCCACACAAATTGGATGCACTAAAAGACCAGAGGGAAATTGACATGGAGGCCTGGGAGACTCTAAAATAATTTCGAACCTTATCCGTTTGTTCTGATGGCTAATCAATAAAGTGGGGGTATGGGCCATTTTGTCCTGATTTTATACCTACCGCCCTTTGGTTAAGCAAGAATATTTTGCGCGTGAACTAGACCATATTGAACCTTATCCTTCACTTGTTTTTGAGTTCCTTATCTCCATTATTAAACCAGATAGTAGTCCGGTATAATTAGAATGTAATGATCCTTGCGCGGCTGGCACAGTCATTGCTCAGCATATTGCGAGTAATAAAAAATTAGAGACAATTTGATATGTATTCCTACCTCTTTTTGTTAAATGTTTTAAAACGAATATAAAATGAATAGAAAGTTATTTTTTGGTTTATTGATTTGTCTTGTTTTTAACGCTGGGTTGTATGCTCAGAAGACTAATATCGATACCGTAGCGGTAGCGATCCTCGATCGCATGAGTCATATGATCGGCGACCTGAATTCATGCCATGTCACAGTAAAATCGAATTATGATATACAGAGCCAACATCTGGGACTCGTCAAACATTCTGATGAAGAGCAGTTGTACATGGAAGGCCCAGATAAACTACTCATTCGTGCAACAGGGGACCGTGGCGATAGAAATATATTTTATAATGGGCAATCGCTTAGCTATTTTTCTGTGGAGACCAACCGTTATTCTACGATCGCCTTATTGGCTCCAATTGTGGAAATGATTGATACGGTACACAAACTTTACAACATAGATTTTCCGGCAGCAGATTTCTTTTATCCCACTTTCGTCGATGATTTACTTTCTGAATCCCAATACCTTATTTATCTGGGAATGACAAAAGTAGATGGCAAAGACTGCTTTCATATTGCGGGCAAAATGCCTGATAAAACATTTCAATTTTGGGTTTCCGATGATGGACTAAATCTTCCTTTGAAAATGGTGATTGTATATACAAGCAGGGAAATGAGTCCTCAATACGAAGCGGTGCTTTCTGATTGGCAGCTCAATCCTGTATTTCCACCTGCATTATTCGAATTCACGATTCCTCCAAAGGCAAAAACAATCAAGCTGATAAAAGCACCCACAAAGAAATAATATTATATATTCATTAATATCTGAGATATGAAATCAACTTTCTATATTTTCCTTAATTATGTATTAATCTTCGTTTTGTTTTTCATCTTGATTTTTCCGTCGCCAATCCGGGCGCAGCGGTTTAATCATTCCAACTATAGTGGCGGAGGCAAACCGGCTGGTGGGGCACCGGCACAAAATTTTAATCGACCATCTACTTCTCCGGCAATGAGCCGTCCTTCACAACCCCCTGTACAAACCCGTCCTACGCAACCGGCAGAAAGCCATGTGTCCCCACCTCAGAATCAACAGTATCGCGCAACGATCAATGGTGGCAGTTACAACAACAACCATGACTATAACCGTACTGCTAACCAGAACGTGGCGGCAGCTAGACCTCCAGTGAACACACATCAAGAAGTTACCGTGCGTCAGAATGTAACCGTTCATGAAAACGTGAATGTCTACCATAATCACTACCAGCCGGCTCACGCATACGTGTATCATCCATACCACCCTTATTACTGGGGGCATAATTGGCACCCGATCGGGTTTGTAGCGGCGGCGCTTGCGACAGATGCCATTGTATTGTCTGCTGCAAATCATCAATACTACTATGATGAGGGCGTATATTATCAGCCGGCGCCCGGTGGGTATTCGGTCGTACCTGCGCCGATTGGCGCCATTGTAAGTTCACTTCCCCCCGGATCTGAAACAACGATGGTCGGAAATGATTATTATTATTATTATGGCGGCACTTTTTATGTGAACACGGGTAATAGTTTTCAAGTGGTGAACGCTCCGTTCGGAGCGGTGATTACGCAAATTCCTGACGGTGCCGTGCAACAGGATATCAACGGCGAAACATTTTTGGTTTACAATAATACCTATTATCAGCCCATATCGCAAGACGGCCAGGATGCCTATCAAGTAGTGCAAGTAAATTAAAATTTGAAGGCAAAAAGAAAAAGGAAGGTGTGGAAAATGACCATCTAACCGGCCCTTCCAAAAAGAATCTCGGATCGAGTGTAAAAATCTTATGAGGATCAAGCAAGCAAAGTTGTAAATCGATCTGTCAGGATTTTCGATGCTTGGATCGGGATTCAAATTGAATTTCCGAATAAAGGATTATGATCGATACAATGAATAGGGGACCCATTTATTTAATGGGAATCGCTTTGAAAAAAAAGACCTGCAACGAAAACGGCCAGTCAAACGTCGACTGTGGTAATCACTGGCGGGAATTTGAAAAAAGACAGGTCGCTGCACAAATACCAGATAAATCCGGACAGGAAATTTATGCAGTTTATTATCAATATGAAGGAGATCACACAAAACCGTATGCCTATTTTATCGGCTGTCCGGTGGGTGAAAACACACCGACACCTGAAGGCCTGGACAAGCTGGTCATACCCCGGTCAGATTATCTGATTGTCAAGGCAAAAGGGAGGATTCCGGACTGTATATCGTCCGCCTGGCAGAAGATATGGGATGCCCAATTTCCTCGGGCCTACCGGTATGATTTCGAGGTCTATGATCAACGCAGTCGGGATTGGGAGAATGGTGAAATTGACATATTTCTTTCCGTAAATACTATTTCTTCTTTTCCAGAATAAGCACCACCTTGTTAAAATCCGAAGAAGTATTGATGATCCTCCTGAATTCTTCATATTGAGCGATCGGATAGGAAGTATTGCGGTAATCTTCCATGATTCGAACGGTTAAGATATTGTTTTTTATTACATAGTCTGAAACAAATCCCATTGTCTGGATGTCGTTTTCCTTATAGACCTGGTTTAGTTTGAGGTCGTCCGGATTTTTAATGACATAGCCGTCTGGAATGGTAAATTCCAATTTTCTTTCTTCGAAATGCGCGTAGTCCATCGAGATGGGGAATCGCCTGTCTTTTTCCTGGTACATTTCTGTTTGCGGTCCGATCGCCAATCCAATTTTTAATAGGATTTTATTGCCCGCCCTTTCAAGAAGATCACCCGAGTTTACTTTAATGTGAACAATGAATGGTTTGGACGAATTGCCGTCTTCAAAGGCGGTGTTTTCCATTTCTGAAAATGGAATGGTTTCAGATCCGATGGTTGCCTTTGCAATGTCTTTTATCGCCTCTTTTTTCTGATCAGGGGTCAAAAAATCAAAATTCTCCCTATAAAAAGCTGCAATATATCCGCCGTAGATCATTTTCATATCTATCAAAAGGGTATCAAGGTTGTTGTTAAGTTTCAGTTTAGAATCCAGGTTATTATAAGTATGTTGGTAATCCAGCAAGGGTACCTTTTTTATTTCAGCGATGGCAGAATTCATGGTGCCGATGGTGATATTCTTACAATAAAGAGCGTTGCCTCCTCCCCAGGAAGGGAAAATCCATGGATAGCGAAAGGCGATTTTTGTCGGTGCAATAAAACTATGTTCCGCGGGAAAATAAAACATGGGATAATTGCAATTGTCCCAATTTTCAAAATTCCTATCAATCAGTTCATCATCCCGGTCAGCAGCCAGTAGGAATTGATAATCCAACTGGAGGATAGTAAAGATCGCACCGTATAATCGCATGAGACCCGGGCCATCGGCCACTTTGGATTTCAAGATGACTTCGATATTGTCTGCCAAATCACCGTCTATATCTTTTCTGTATGCAATATTATTTTTAATGTAGTTTTCTACTGACATTATTTTCTGGGAATCGCTAGTAATTTTATCCCAACCATTGTCGGAGACCAGGTTGGTTACCTTTTTTAGTTCTTTGTCAGAGAAATTAGTATAACCGCTGTAAATTCTCTGGGCCAGATCATTCCAGGTAAACAATCTTTCCCTTTCATGTGTAGCATTGTTATAAGAGAGTTTATATTCTACCCTGGCAAGATTTACCCGGTAAGATGCATATTTTTCTTCCTCCGCTCCCGGAATATCTTTGAAGCGAAAATGGATAACCGTTTTACCGTTATTTAAAGTATCTACAGTTTTTTTAGCATCACAATTGTACATTTTTGAATCAAATACCAATCTTTCAGGAGCTACCAGTTCAAACTCCGATTCCATTACCGGAAATTTCCCCTGTATTACTGCTTTTCCAAAATAGGAGGTCTGACTGAGAGAAGTATAATAATATTCCACTTCACTTCCTTTTTCCAAACCTTCCATGGCAAATATCTTATAGAGCGTCCCGTTTTCATCTTTGAGGTCTTTAATATTGTTTTTATCCATTTCAATTACCTGACCATTGGGAAGAATCGTGCGTGCCCTGACTTCGGTGATGTCCGAAAAATCATTGACCTGGATATAAATCTTGTTGAAATATTCAATGCCGTGATCGTCGTTTACATGAATTATTTTGTGTTCGGTGAAGTATTCGACAACATTATTCTTTGCATCATCAATAAACTCAATTCTTTTTTTATTGAAGAGCACATAAGCGGGCTCATTTGCATACTTGGAGTCGGTGGGATGATAAGAGGCTTTTTCAACCCATTTCTCTGTCTCCAAGGCGGGAATCTGTCCATAACCTAAAAGTTGGATGAAAAGGGTGGAAAGCGTCAAGAAAAATAATTTGCTCATTTGATATTGGATTTGGTCAGGCTTACGGTTTCTTTATACAATGGGTATAGATTTTCAAGAACTTTATTCCAGGCTTCGAACTGGTCTGATGTGATCTGAAGGTGGTCATTGTCAAACTCCTGGGTTAGGATTAGCCAGTTACCTTTTTGTTCATAGGTAAGATCGAAGCCCCAGACATTGTTGTGAAAAGATTTTCCTTCCGGAATGGATTCGACCTGAAATCCGGGAGGAATTTTCAGCAAGGTTATATATCTTTTGATGTACTTGAAGTTGTATTCAATCGGCATTTTCCGCTTGGGATAATCAATCTCTTCATCGACATAAAATTTAAACAGGTTTAGGTTCAGGTACCATTCATCCCCCAGCTTTTTAGCATAATCGGGGAGCGTGAAATTGGCCCTGAAAATAGTGGAGTCCGGGTTTAAAGGCGTGTTAATATGGATGGAATCCAATTGAAATTTATTTGACCCTCTTCGGAAAGATTCTTTCATATCCTGTCTAAGATTGCTTTGAGAAATATAAGTGAGGGAAGCTCGGGCATTGTCAGAAAAATATCCCGTCAAATATTTTACTACTGTTCCTTTGAGGCCAGTAGTTGTCAATTCCAGCCAAGTGGAGTCGGTTTCTATATTCTCCAATTTTTCCACGATCGGCACCCGAAGGATTTTATATTCCGTCTCATTTACGGAGATCATGGCTTCTTTGTCCTGAATGGCCCAGGATGGAAATCCAAATGGGCAGTTGGGATCGGTACCATCTAGAAAGATATATTTCCCATTCAGCTTGATGGTGCAGATCATATGGTTGCTTACCAGCGGAAGCGGCAGGTCACTAAAATTGTAGGCAAGGTCTCTGGTACCAATCCAGGTAAAATAGGAAGGAATTCCTGCATACTGCATCATGGTTGTCAATATACTGCTCATGTCCTTGCAATCGCCAAATCTCCTGCTGCAAACCAAACTGGCGTCTCTGGGAATAAAACCCTCCATTCCTTGCTCAAATGCAACGTATTTGATATGCTGTTGTACCCATGCATAAATATTCTTTGCTTTTTCCTCTAAATTCTTGGCGCCATGGTTTAATGAGTCAACAATGTGTTTCAATTCCGGACTAACAAGCGTATTGATGGACTTTATATAGCCATAACTGAGTTTGTACAGGTCATTCAAGTTAGACAGATAGTTGATTGTATTTCCATTTTCATCTTTATAGTTACAGATGTAAAAAACCACGTGAGTTGCATACCAAGAACTGCCTGGGGCATCGTTGTACCGTCTCAGAGACGGACAATTGTTGTAGGTAAACGTATAGATATTTTCGCCGTGAGATTTTTCTATTTTCGTGATTACTTTTGAAGAATCGGCCCCCAATAAGTGGTATTTTATGGTCATGTCTTTTGGGAAGCTTATCTTAAGTTCACTTTTGAGTACGGGAATATTTCTTTCAAAATAGAAGGGGGTCAGCAGATAGGGATTTTTATTTACCCAGGATACTTCCAGATTACCAATGGCTCCTTCTTCAACTGCTGGGAAATCAAAAGTTGTTTCTTTTGAGTCATCATAAAACACGAAGTCTTCTGTACTGGATTTAGTTTTAAAGTCCAACACTTTCAGCTTTTTGTCGCTGACCGTCCGGGTGTAGGCATCATAGGAAATCAATTGTTGAAAGTCGCTGTGATAAAATCCATAACTGCTCATGTATTTGGATGCATCGGGTGTGAGATACTGTATTTGCTGTATTTCGCTGCTTTCAACATAAGGCTTGCCTTCTTTAATACTGATATTGTAATGCAGGGAATTTTTGAGAAAAACCGCATGTTCCAGGCCGTATTGTTTCTTTATTTGATCAACACTTTGACCGTTGGTATTTATCGGAGCAGCAAAAAAACAAAGGAGGTGTCCAATTAACAGACCGGAATATTTAATTTGCATAATTTACAGATAAAAGTGTTCCGTAATAATAGTTTCTGGTTTCCGTGAGTTTGCCGACCTGATTAAAATATTTAGTAGTTCCGTGCGCTTCGCCGTTCCAGAAATTGATTTCTTTTTCAATAACTCCATTTTCATAGTATTCTTTGCATAGACCGTGAGGATTATCGTGAAAATAATTATAGGCTGATTTAAGATTCCCATTGGCAAAATATTTTAGGGCAATACCCTCCGTTACATTGTATTCAGAACTGTCAATGGAATACAGCTGGCCATTTCCGTAGTATAAACGGTCTACTCCATTTAGCTGGCCGTCTACGAAAATACATTCTCTTGAGACATTCCCGTTTGGATAAAATGTTTTCAAATGGACGCTGTCATGGAGTATGGGTATTTCAGATAGAATCTTTCCGGTTTTATCTGAATATGAATATGCTACAGGATCCCCTTCATCATATCTGACCCAATATGCAAGTGTTCCATCCCCTTCCAATCTTTTTACTATGCCATTCCTTTCGTCATTCTTATAATTGAATTCATATTCGATGTTCCCGTTCGGATAGAAATATGTTCTTGGTCCATTGAGATGATCCTCTAAATAATTCTCTGTATAGTTCAGAATACCATTCTCGTTATATATCTTCCATGTACCCGTTTTCTTGCCCAGCCTAAATCTACCTTCAGTCTTTTTAATGCCTTTATAAAAATAGCTAACATAAATACTATCCAGCTGCCCCTTAACATAATATTGTATACTGGCGATGGAACCATCAAAAAAATATTTAATGACGGGTCCGGTGAAAAATCCTTTTTGATAAGCGCCCTCTTCCATTTTATTTCCGTTTGGATAGACTAAAAGGTATTTGCCCGTTCCTTCTGGGAATGTATCGTGGATAAGTATTTTGCCTGAGCTGTCAAATTGTTTCAATTCGGCGATCCAGCCGTTTTGGTATTTGTATTCAAAAGTTTTATGGCCGTTGGGTGAATATTCTTCCTTGTACCCATAGATTTCATCACGGAGATAATAAGATCGGTTAGAGATTTTTCCCATTTCATCATAATAATTCCAAGAACCCTCTGCCTGATCATTCGCATACCAACCCTCTGATTGGATCTGGCCATGACTATAATAGCCGGTATATTGACCTTCTTTTATACCACCCTGCATTGCTGTTTCCGATTGTTTACGTCCGTTGCGATAGTAATATATCAATGGGCCATTCAATTCCCCACCTGTATACATACTGGTTACATTGATTTTTCCAGATGGGTAATAATCCGTTTCCATTCCTTCTATCTTTCCTTTGCTGTCAAGTTCCCGTTGACTATACAATAACCCTTGTGGTTTGAAAATCTTCATTTGAAATTCATTCCCTTTGCGTTCTGAAAAACTGATTTGTTTTCCTGATTTATCAAAAAAACGAACTGATTTCGGAATATCGTTTTCGAATATATACCGGGCATAAATGATCCCGTCTTTATCATAGATCAGAGTCTCCCCATTTGCCAAGCCATTTTTGTAAAGGCCGGTAGATTTAAGTCGTCCGTTGTCGTAGTATTCTTCAAAAACACCGTCCATCTTGTTGTTGGTGAATTGTGCCTTGTTTTTTAGTTGGCCATTGTCATAATAATAATTCCATACACCCGTCGCAATTCCTTTGTCCAATGTGCCTTCGGCAGATACGCTTCCATTTTCAAAATAGTCTTTGATCAGCCCGTCAGGCTGATCATTTTGGTAATGACCGGTTTCTTTCAACTGACCATCCTCGTAGTATAGCGCGTAGTCACCCGAAAGAATCGAATGGATATAATGTTTTATCTGGCGGATATTTCCATTGGAGTAATATTCTTTGTATTCCCCTTCATCTTTGCTCATATTGGCTGAACCTATAGAATATAGCTGACCGCTGGGATAATAAACCGTTTTTTGACCATTGGACAAGTCATTCTTAAAGGTTTCGCGTGAGGTTTCGATCCCCGATTCTCTATAAGAAATTTGTTCCCCTTCCAATTTTCCGTTTTGATAAATTTCTCGGCCTTTTAATTTTCCACTATAATAATAGTACAGCCATTCGCCTTCTCTAGCCCCTAGGAGGTTATAATTCCCACTCGCTTTTATATTCCCGGGGGGATAGAAGAATACCCAGGAGCCGTTATTTTTACCATCATCGGTTAGTACACCTTTTGCTATTAGCTTTCCTTCAGTATAAAAGTACCGGTTTGTTATCAGTTCTCGTTTGTCGAACGTTAGTTCCCGGGTGGATCGGATCAGGTTATAGTAGTTCACGATTTCCTCTGTAAAAATTTCAATGGCTTTCTTATTTTTCTTGTTATAGTCTTTAATCGACTGAACATTTACATTTTCGAAGGACCAGTTTATGAATGACTCGAAATGACCCTCCTCATATATCTTTTTATAGAAAGGAACATAGAATTGCATCCAGAAATCCGGATCTGTACGTTTGTATTCCAATTTTTCAAAGACGACCTGAATTTGGCGGATTATGGGATCGTCTACTTGGGCGCGCAATTTGTAGCCTTTGTCCAATGCGACTTTTGATAACACGATGGATTCAACGGCTTCGAAATTTTCGTCGGCTTCTCCAGTTGCTTTGGATTTATATTCAAGGATCTCGTCCTTAGTTTTAGAAATGGCATCGATCAAATCAATGCATTTTGTGCTGTACTTGCCTTCCGGATAAAGAGATAAATAAGCCAGCAAACTCAGAAAGGCGGGTATTATTTTGCCTTGTGCCAGGGCGGTAACGCCCAGATAATAGTGGGCGCTGTATTGATAAGGGTTTATTAAAAGTGCTTGTTTGAACAGCTCCTCAGCTTCCGCATAATGTTGCATGGAATGCAGTGCCAGGCCTTTGTTGAAGTACAAAAGAGAAAAGGAAGGGTATTTTTTAATCGCTTCATCGAAAACCTGAACAGACTTATCGACTTCGCCGGTGATATTCAGGATATTGCCGTAAGTATTGTAAAGTTCCGCCATATATTCGTTGTCCTCCTTATATGCCAACCCCTCTTCACAATACGCTTTGGCTAGGACATATTGGCTGTCTGCCTGACAGGTGATGGATCTTTCATACAGGGATTTGAGGTAGTTGGTGTCATTTCTGTCGATGAGATTATACAACTCGAGTGCTTTTTTAAATTGACCGGAATCATACAGTTGTATTCCTTTGTCGATGATGTCACCGGAATGGAGGGGGCCATTTTGTTGGGAAAAAGAGAAGTAAGAATTTAAGGTAAGAACGGAAACGATCAGAACAAACTTCATACAAATCCGTTAAAGGGGGTTTGGTAAAAATAGAAGAATTATACGTTAAAACGTTATAGGGAAGGATTATTGTATGAACCGGGATCTTTCATAACTATTGTGACTATTAAGTCTTTATGCTGAGGTGCCGGATTTAAGTCCTATTCTGGTTTAAAGTGATGAAATGACCTAAGTTCGAACTATAGAAAAATTGAATACTGTTTATATGGGAAATCTTGTATCATTTATGCATGTATCCCTGGATGGGTTTACGGCACGCTTGAATGGTGAAATGGATTGGATCCGGATGGACGAAGCAATCTTTGACCTGGCGGTGGCGCGAACTGAAAAATCGGATACTGCCTTGTACGGCCGAAATACCCATGAGATCATGAAGGCTTACTGGCCAACGGCAGCA
>Ga0206938_1008_pt1:40000-69564 | contig 69564 bp, 57 predicted proteins | sample Alteio_BWOrgHeat_12_FD_152918 | JGI IMG/M metagenome (GOLD analysis project Ga0206938, IMG submission 152918) | Enriched cells from forest soil in Barre Woods Harvard Forest LTER site, Petersham, Massachusetts, United States -... | ecosystem: Environmental > Terrestrial > Soil >... | reverse complement strand
ATGGCTTTCCCTTCAATCAATTTTGGTTGAAATGCCTGTATGGACAGCCGGTGAAGCGTGGGGGCCCGGTTGAGCATGACCGGATGGCCTTTCAGAATATTTTCAAGAATATCCCAGACGATGGCTTCTTTGCGGTCAACCAGTTTACGCGCCGATTTCACCGTTTTCACAATGCCTCTTTCAATCAGCTTTCGGATGATAAACGGTTTGAATAGTTCAGCCGCCATATCCTTGGGCAATCCGCATTCATGAAGTTTTAATTCAGGACCTACCACGATTACGGAACGACCGGAATAGTCAACCCGTTTTCCGAGTAGGTTCTGACGGAAACGGCCCTGTTTGCCTTTGAGTACATCACTCAAGGATTTCAGCGCCCTGCCCCCTTCTGCTTTTACAGCATTGGATTTACGACTGTTGTCGAAAAGAGAATCGATGGCTTCCTGCAGCATCCTTTTTTCGTTGCGAAGGATTACTTCTGGCGCTTTGATTTCCAATAAACGCTTCAGGCGGTTATTGCGGATGATCACCCGGCGGTAGAGGTCATTCAGGTCTGAAGATGCAAACCGGCCACCATCCAGGGGCACCAGCGGACGCAGCTCAGGTGGAATAACCGGAATATATTGCATAACCATCCATTCCGGACGGTTGGTAATTCTGGTATTTGCATCGCGGAAACTTTCAACGACACTCAGTCTCTTTAAGGCATCTGCCTTTCTTTGCTGGGAAGTCTCATTGGCAGCTGCTGCGCGAAGATCAAAGCTCAACTGATCCAAATCGATTCTTTGCAGTAAATCATGAACCGCTTCGGCTCCCATTTTTGCGATGAATTTTTGAGGATCATCGTCGGGTAAATATTGATTGTCTTTGGGAAGTGTTTCCAGGATTTCCAGATATTCTTCTTCGGTCAACAGGTCGCCCGGATTTTGATTTTTGTCTGCCCGTATACCCGACTGGATTACCACATATCTTTCATAGTAAACGATACTCTCCAGTTTCTTTGAGCTCATGCCCAGCAGGTAACCGGTTTTATTGGGAAGGCTTTTGAAATACCAAATATGGACGACGGGTACCACCAGTTTATTATGACCCATGCGTTCCCGGCGAACTTTCTCCTCGGTCACTTCCACACCGCAACGATCGCAGACAATCCCCTTATAGCGTATTCTTTTATATTTTCCGCAGGCACATTCGTAATCCTTTACCGGACCGAAAATGCGTTCGCAAAACAAACCATCCCGCTCGGGCTTGTAGGTTCTGTAGTTTATGGTTTCGGGCTTTAAAACCTCGCCGTAAGATCTTTCCAGAATCGAATCGGGAGAAGCAAGTCCAATGGTAATTTTGGAGAAAGTGGCTTTGGGACGATTTTCTTTTTTAATAGCCATATTTTTAATATCAGGTTTTTAAAAGACAGTTACCACAAATGCGTTTACCAAGCAGTTTACAAGGGGGATTAATCACCCCATTTTGCAACTTACTTGGTTGAAAATCAATAATTTAACAGAGGATAATTTCTGAAAATGCCAGCATAAGGGAGGCAAAGGTACGTGGTTTGAATTAAATTACCAAGATTAGCTGCCGCCAGAAAAATGCATCGGGAGGGCTCCTATAAAGGACTTTTTTGCCTTTTTATCTGATCAAATTGAAAGGCCAGCGCCAGGAGCGAAAATAGGAAAATCGGGGCAAAATATCGCTCCTCGTAATAGGGGTACAGTAGAAACCGGATGAATACGACCAAGGCTGCCCAATAAAAAATATAGTTTCCTACCAATTTCCAGCCATATCCGCTGGCAGATCCCAACACCGTAAAAATCAAAGTCAGGTACATGAAAAAAGATCCCGGAACTACATAAAAATAAAGGGAAAGGTCCTTCCAGTATTGTCCGGCCGGCAATGAAAAATGGGGATCCATAAACCAGAAAAAATGATGGGTAGAAGCCAAATTAACCAGTAAGGCGGTGCCCATCAGGAGGCTTGAAAATTTTAAGAGCAATACCGCATTCAGTTTGTTGGCAAAAGTGTTTACAGGCCATTTATAGAGCGCGACAAGAAAAAGCAATTCAGTTACGATGTTGTCGAGCCTTACAATAATAGCAACCATTAAAAGGGGCAACCAAAGATTCTTGTTTCTTCCGCTATAGCTCAAAATAAAAGCATTCAGAAGCACAAAACAGGAAAAGGCGTCGGGAGTCGAAAGCCTGGCTAAAACCAGTGTCGGGAAAATGCAGACCGAGATAAGACTGATCAAAAAACAATTGAGTGGGGGAAGGTTTTTAGATGCAAATTGCCAAATACTGAGCCCGATGAGAAAAAAACAAATCAATGAAGGGATGATCGTTGACGTGATCCATGAAAATCCGATTTTGTGCAAGGATAAAATCAGCAGAATATATAAAGGTTTTATCCGGTATCGTTCCAATATCATTTCGTCTGATTGCGAAAGACGCAGTGCATGACTCTCGTATTCTTTAGCGGGTAATTCCTTTTGAAGAACCGTTAGCGTCTCCGCCACCACACCCTTCATAGAACCCTGGTCCTTTTCTATAGCACAAGCGATATAAAAAGGCATATCCCCGTTATGGCCGGGAAATACAGACAACACCCAGGTCAGGCCAGCAAGCATTAGAATATATACCTGAAAAATATTTCTATAAAAGAGTCTTAAGAAAACCTCCTTCATGGATGACCTTTAACCCGATTGAAAAATTCGTTTTGTAGTTCCAAGGTTTTGGTATCCGCTTTAATGGCCTTTAAGGCCGCGATAAATGAATTTATGTAATGTTCATTGACCAGTTTGCCCAGTTCCATCGATGCCTTGGCCCCTTCTCCGGCATAGTGATTGGGATAGTCAGCATACCACCAGATAGCCGTATATACATTGGGTATATTCAATCTTTTTTGGTTGGCTCCTGATTCATTGTTGGCGCTGTCCATTTTTACCAGGTCAGGTCTTAGGTATAAAACGGTGGATGTTTCTCGTTCTCCCGCGTGTTGATCGCCCTCAATATCAGATTTATGTAACGCATGCATTTTTTTTACATAAGCAGAATCTGCGTTGGGTTCAAAAAAATAAACAGCGTAGTTGCGTTGTTTTTCCAGTCTTGTTTGAATAAAATATTGAATAAGTTCCGGGTTCCCGCCGTGGATATTGATGATGACAATTTTTGTAAAGCCGTTCCGGGCGATTTCATCACAGGTTGCTTCCAGTAAATCCCATACGATGCGCTCCGGCAGGGCGAAGGTTCCGTATTGATGCCTGGCTTCATTGATCTGCCCGTAGAAATAATCCGGAAAGACGACCGCATATTCCTGCTTGGTTGCACGGGCCGCCCATTCGCGGACCTGGATAAGGTCTGAACCAATGGGAACATGGGGTCCGTGTTTTTCCAAAATACCGATCGGCAACACGCAGGTCTGGTTGGACAAGGCCAGTGCCTTTGGCCATTCGCTGGCGGTGAGTTCATCCCAACGGCTGTGTAATTCCTGCGCTTTGGCTAATCCAGAAATCAACAAAAAAAGGAGGATCAGACCCAGGTTGATTTTATATTTATTTTCCATATTCACTGATTTTAATGCTTATTAAATCCGGTTTTAATTTATTGTCTTAAGCCACCAGTCCCCAACCATGTTATGAGGAGGCTTTTATCTGGTTTCTTTCTAAAAACTTTTCCCGGATGATCTTTTGCACCGGCACCCCCCGGATTTTGCTTTCGAGCCATGAAATAATATCAAGATAAACGAATGCCCTGGTTTCAAAACGATTCTTCTCATAGTTTTTAAGCCGATCGAGCAGGTCCGAAAATTCCCCCTGCAGCTCTTTGGGTCCTCTTTGAAAAGACTTTTTAAGGAATCTGAAAATTTCTTCTTCTACCTTGCTGAGGTTTTGCATTTTGGCCATGAAACGGTACACGGATTTGATCAGGTATTCCAGTAAATCTTCATTACCGAGTTCGTAGTGTGCAATCAGATGAAGGAGCCGGGAATAACATTGCAGATCGGTACGCAAATCCATCCTCCAGTTGATGATCTTATTGAGGTATTTAATGGTATTTTCGAAATCTCCACTGCCAAAATAAAGACTGGCAAATTTGTAATAGAAGATCAGGATCCGGTGGCGGTCCAAATAGATTTCATACTCCTTAAGCTTTTCCTCTATATAGGGAACCAATGCCAGTCCTTCGGAAAAACTTCCATCAATAAAATGCTGGTTGATCTTGGCAATATGCAGGTAAACAAAAGTTTGAATGCGGTTGTTGTCGTTTTCCCGAACCACATCAGATTCGAAAAAAATTTCAAATCGCTCCAGTGTCTCCAGAAATTTCGGATAGTTCAACAGGTCAAAGTGAGCACCCAGCAGATTGTGCATACCCTTGATATAATGCCCTGTCTCGATACCCACCATGGCGGGCTCCTTATCGAACAGATCTACCCATCGATGGGTATACCGGTAATAGGACAGAAAATCCTGGCCGATAAATGCAAACCAGCTGTAACATTGATACAAATACAGGTTTTCATAAAACGCCCCGGAAGCAGGTTTTTCGGCAGGCAGGCGGGATTCAAAAAATTCTTTGACTGCAATTTCATCTTTTTCATTTCTTGCCACGCCATGTTGGATGTACCAACTGTATAGCTGCAAGGACAAACTAGATAGGCTGCCGCTGAGCTGGAGTTGTCGGTTTATGGCCGTCATTTCGTCTGCCAGTTTCAGGGCCCTGTCCTGCATACTGCGGGTAATATGAAGGGCTTCGATTTTCTGTTCGAAAAAAAGCGTCTCGAGCACATAACTGTACTGGTGATATGCCCGGGCATATTCCTTGATTCGGTCAAGGACTTTGAGACTTTGCAGATAAAGTCCCTGGTTATAAAGGATTTCTGCATAATCCAGTTGTTCATGCAACTGTATAACGATATCACTTTCACCCCGGATAAGGCGTAAACTGGCCAGGATCTGCTTGTTCAGGTGGGCTTTGACATTCGACAATTGCTGCTTGGAAAGTCGCTTGTTCTTTTCGAGCAATTCTACCTCATCATAAGTGTCCATTTTGTCCAGGGCATCGAACAAATAAATGATTTTGAGGTCTTCGGAAGCGGTATTTCGCTTTACATAGAGCTTGAAATTCCGTTTCTCGGACTTTTTAAGCGATTTAACGAGTTGAAAAAGCGTGTCGGAGGAACGGTTGGGCATCGTAATTTGATTCGTCTAAATTAAGGACTGGCGCGGGTTTCAGCCATCAAAACACCATTTTTGGAGCGTAAATCGAACCTGAAATTGATTTGTGCGCCGAGCCAAACAAAAATACCTTCGAAACAACTCATTTCCCAAAACGATATGAAATCCGAAAAAATCTTCATTTTTGACACCACCCTGCGAGACGGGGAGCAGGTTCCAGGCTGTAAACTGAATACCAAAGAAAAGCTGGAGCTGGCTCTTGAACTGGAGAATCTGGGAGTGGATATCATTGAAGCTGGTTTTCCGGTTTCCAGTCCGGGTGATTTTCATTCGGTGGAAGAAATCTCAAAAGTCATCAGAAATGCCAGTGTCTGCGCCTTGAGCCGGGCAGTCAAAGAAGATATCGAAGTAGCCGGTCGGGCACTAAAGAAAGCGAAACACCCCAGAATCCATACTGGAATCGGAACTTCTGACTTGCATATCAAATCCAAATTCAACTCCAATCGAGAAGATATCATTGAAAGAGCAGTGCAGGCCGTCAAAATGGCCAAAAATATGGTGGAGGATGTGGAGTTTTATGCAGAAGATGCCGGCCGCACCGAAAATGCCTATCTGGCCCGGGTAATAGAAGCGGTAATCCACGCTGGCGCCACGGTCGTGAATATCCCCGATACCACCGGATACTGCCTACCCCATCAATACGGTGAAAAGATCGCCTACCTGGTCAAACATGTGCCCAACATAGACAAAGCCATTATTTCCTGTCATTGTCACAACGACCTGGGTTTGGCCACAGCCAATTCCATTGCAGGCATTATCGCCGGTGCACGCCAGATTGAATGCACCCTGAACGGCCTGGGGGAACGAGCCGGCAATACCGCCCTGGAAGAAGTGGTCATGATCATTCGTCAGCATGCTGACCTGGGCTTTACGACCGGTATCCATACAAAATCACTCAATCCAATGAGCCGGATGGTCGCTGAGACCATGCGTATGCAGGTACAACCCAACAAGGCCATTGTGGGCGCCAATGCCTTCTCCCATTCATCGGGTATTCACCAGGACGGATTCCTAAAAGACGCACAAACCTATGAAATCATCAATCCGGAAGAAGTGGGCGCCGACGGCTCCAAGATCGTCTTGACAGCACGCAGTGGCCGTAGTGCGCTTGCCCATCGTTTCCGGATAATCGGCTATGATTTTACCCGCAACGAAATTGATGCTTTGTATACTGAATTCCTTGTTTTGGCAGATACCAAAAAAGAGGTGGGTGAGGAAGACTTACATCAGCTGGCCAAAATCACGGTTACGGCCTGAAAAAAAGCCATCAGCTCCCGCATCCCTTTTTAACGAATCGTGACAAAAAAAATATCATGGATCCAAAAACACTCTTCGAAAAAATTTGGGACACCCACGTGGTAAAAACCATCGAGGAAGGGCCCTCTGTTTTATACATTGACAAACATCTCATTCACGAAGTAACCAGTCCGCAAGCTTTCCGGGGACTGGAGGAAAGGGGGCTACCGGTATTTCGTCCATATCAGATCGTCGCCACGGCCGACCACAATGTTCCGACAGAGAACCAACATCTTCCGATCAAAGAAGCACTCTCAAGGCTTCAAGTGGAAACACTCGATAAGAACTGTAAAAAATTTGGAATTGAACTTTATGGTCTGGGGCATCCCTACCAGGGCATTGTGCATGTGATCGGCCCGGAACTGGGCATTACTCAACCGGGCATGACGATTGTTTGTGGTGACAGCCATACATCTACTCATGGTGCCTTTGGAACCATCGCCTTTGGGATCGGAACCAGCGAGGTCGAGATGGTCATGGCCACGCAATGCCTGATGGCTACCCGGCCAAAACTCATGCGCATCAATGTCGAAGGCAAGCTCAATGCGGGCGTCCTTTCCAAAGACATTATACTCTATATCATATCTAAAATATCCGCCAGCGGCGCTACGGGATATGCCGTAGAATATGCCGGCTCCGCCATCCGGGCCCTTTCCATGGAAGGCAGGATGACCATCTGCAATATGAGTATTGAAATGGGTGCCCGTTGCGGAATGATCGCACCGGACGAAACCACTTTTGCTTATATGAAGGGCCGAAAATTTGCGCCCCAGGGAGAAGCCTGGGATCGGTCGATGGCCCAATGGAAAACGCTTTATACAGATCGGGGAGCTGAATTTGATGCTGAATTAAATATCGATGCAGCGCAGATTGAGCCCATGATTACGTACGGAACCAATCCCGGAATGGGTATTGGTATCTCCGGCCATGTACCCAACCTGAGAGATATAGAAGAAAAAGAGAAGACGTCGTTTGAAAAATCGCTGTCCTATATGGGCCTGGAACCGGGGATGGGCATCAAAGGTAAAAAAGTGGATTATGTTTTTATAGGCAGTTGCACCAACAGCCGCATCGAAGATCTTCGGCTGGTGGCTTCTTTTGTAAAGGGGAAACAAAAAGCCAAAGACGTGCAGGTATGGATCGTTCCAGGCAGCAAACAAGTGGAACAACAAGCGCACCTGGAGGGCATTGACAGGATTTTTGAAGAAGCGGGTTTTATCCTTCGTCAACCCGGATGTTCAGCCTGTCTGGGGATGAATGAGGATAAAATTCCCGCCGGGAAATATTGCATTTCTACCAGCAATCGGAATTTCGAAGGAAGACAGGGACCCAACGCAAGGACTTTTCTGACCAGCCCCTTAACGGCGGCTGCGGCAGCGATCACCGGTAGGGTCTCGGACGTAAGGGAACTGATATAACCTGTCAATGGAGTTGAAAGAGAGACAACATTAAAAATCGCAATTTGAAAGAAATGGAAGGGTACTTGAATCTTCCATTTTACCAACGCACAAACGATGAAAGCAATTAATAAAGTCACCAGTTCAGCTGTTCCGGTTAATATCGAAAACATCGATACCGATCAAATCATCCCTGCCCGCTTTCTAAAATCTACAAATCGGGAGGGTTTTGGAAAAAATCTTTTCCGCGACTGGCGTTATGAAAATGACGATCCATCCAGGCCCAGGACAGATTTCCCTCTCAATCAAAACCGGTATACGGGAAAGATTTTAGTAGCCGGTAAAAATTTCGGTTGTGGCTCTTCCAGAGAACATGCAGCCTGGGCTATTAAAGACTATGGTTTTGATGTGGTTGTCAGTAGTTTTTTTGCCGACATATTCAAAAACAATGCCCTGAACAATTTTTGTTTGCCAGTAACAGTCAGCGAAGAATTCCTGAAAGAGTTATTTGAAGCCATTGATCGTAAGCCCTCTACGCTTGTCACGGTTGATTTGGAAAATCAAACCATCCACTTCGAAGGCCGTGACGTAGCCGTTAAGGAAAAATTTGATATCAGTCATTATAAAAAAACTTGTCTGCTCAACGGATTTGACGACATCGACTATCTGCTGAATATGAAAGAAGAAATTACAGCATTCGAAAACAAAACCCTCACCCACCCCAGTGCTTTATGAAAAAAAACATTTTTGTAATTGAAGGAGACGGTATCGGACCGGAAGTCACCCGACAGTCTGTCAAAGTGCTCAACGCAGTGGCAGAATGTTTTCACCATGAATTCCATTATCGTTACGGCCTGATGGGAGCGGCCGCGATCGATAAAACCGGAGATCCACTACCGGATGAAACCGTCGAACTGGCCATGAAAAGTGATGCCATCCTTTTTGGCGCCATCGGCCATCCCAAATATGACAATGATCCAACCGCCAAAGTACGCCCCGAGCAGGGACTGTTGAAACTCAGGAAATCTTTGCAGTTGTTTGCCAATATCCGGCCCATCAGCACCTATCCCTCCCTGCACCATTTGTCGCCTTTAAAAACAAAAAATATCGAGGGCGTTGATTTTATCATCTACCGGGAATTGACCGGAGGAATTTATTTCGGGAAAAAACAAACCAATACCGAGCAGACCCTGGCTTCCGATGAGTGTACCTATAGTAAGGAAGAAATTGAGCGGATCGCACACCTCGCATTCAAGCAGGCTTCCCTGCGCAGGAAAAAACTAACCCTGGTCGACAAGGCCAATGTGCTGGAAACCTCCAGACTCTGGCGCAAATGGGTACAGCAAATCGCCAAGGAATATCCGCAGGTCACCCTTGATTTCCTCTTTGTAGACAATGCCGCCATGCAGATCATCGTCAATCCAAAACAATTTGATGTGATCCTCACCGAGAATATGTTTGGGGATATTCTCTCCGATGAAGCCAGTGTAATCAGCGGCTCTCTGGGATTACTTCCTTCGGCTTCTGTCGGAAATGGACCGGCCTTGTTCGAACCCATCCACGGATCCTACCCCCAGGCGGCCGGAAAGGACATTGCCAATCCCCTGGGATCGGTTTTGTCGGCTGCGATGATGCTGGATCATTTTGATTTGCATAAGGAAGCCGGACTGGTAAGGGAAGCGGTGGAATGGACCTTGGTCAATGGATTTGTTACCAAAGACATCGATCCGGTGAACTTTTATTTCACCACCACCATTGGGGAACTCATCAGTGATTACCTGGTTGGTAAAATTTCCGGTGCAGAACTCAATCAGGAAAATATTGCCCTGAGGAAGTCAACCATCATTTAGTTCTTTGTATTATAATTCGCGGTTCGTATATTCGCATTCAACGCCTCTCTATGTTGAAAAGCAGTATATATAATATTCTTCTGATTACCCCTCTGGTGGTTGTCATTATTATTATTGTGCTGGTTGTCCCCGGAGGCGTCTGATCGTACATCTAACATCATTACATCGACCCGCCTCCAAAAAGAAGGCGGGTTTTTTTTTAAATACTTATGACAGAACTCAACAAATATTCAAAGACTTTAACCCAGGATGAAACGCAGCCGGGTGCCCAGGCCATGTATTATGCGATCGGATTTTCTGAAGCCGATTTCAAGAAGGCCCAGGTGGGTATTGCCAGTATGGGATGGGATGGCAATCCCTGCAATATGCACTTGAACGACCTGGCAAAATCAGTAAAAGCCAGCGTCAATAAAACAGATTTACTGGGTCTGGTTTTTCACACCATCGGTGTGAGTGACGGAATCAGTATGGGAACCGATGGAATGCGGTTTTCACTGGTGAGCCGAGATATCATCGCCGACAGCATTGAAACACAGGCGGGCGCGCAATACTATGATGCCATCATCACCATTCCGGGTTGCGACAAAAATATGCCTGGTTCCATTATGGCCATGGGCAGACTGAACCGACCGGGTATCATGTTATATGGAGGTACCATTGCGCCCGGCCACTATAAGGGTCAGGACCTGAATATAGTTTCCAATTTTGAAGCCCTCGGTCAAAAAATTGCCGGCCATATGACGGAAGAAGATTTTAAAGCCATCGTTCGCCACAGTTGTCCGGGTGCCGGGGCTTGTGGTGGCATGTATACGGCCAATACCATGGCCAGTGCCATAGAAGCCATGGGCATGAGTCTTCCCTATTCGTCCTCCAATCCTGCTTTGAGCGAAGACAAACAAAAAGAATGTGAAGCAATCGGAGAGGCCGTGAAATTATTGCTTCAGAAAGATATCAAACCACGCGACATCATGACGCGCAAAGCGTTCGAGAATGCGATGACCGTGATCATGGTACTGGGTGGTTCCACCAACGCCGTCCTTCATTTGATCGCGATGGCCAAAAGTGTGGAAGTTCCTTTGACGCAGGACGATTTTCAAAAAATCAGCGATAAGGTTCCTATGTTGGCCGATTTTAAACCCAGCGGTAAGTATTTAATGGAAGACCTGCACCAATACGGTGGAGTACCAGCCGTCATGAAATATCTGCTGAAAAATGGTTTGCTCCACGGTGATTGTCTGACAGTCACCGGGAAAACCGTAGCAGAAAACCTCCAGAATGCGCCGGATCTTGATTTTGACAAACAGAAAGTCATCATGCCGCTGGATAAACCCCTTAAAGCAACAGGACATTTGCAGATTTTATACGGAAATCTTGCGACCGGGGGAAGCGTAGCCAAGATAACGGGTAAAGAAGGAGAACGATTTGAGGGAACGGCTCGGGTTTTTGACGGAGAACATGATCTCATAAAAGGTATACAATCTGGAAAAGTGCATGCTGGGGATGTCGTCGTGATACGGAATATCGGTCCAAAAGGTGCACCCGGTATGCCCGAAATGCTAAAACCCACAGGCGCCATCATTGGAGCCGGATTAGGCAAAACGGTCGCATTGATTACCGATGCCCGCTTCAGTGGTGGAACACACGGATTCGTGGTGGGCCATATTACACCGGAAGCTTTTGAAGGGGGATTGCTTGGTCTGGTCGAAGACAACGACATCATCGAAATTGACGCGGTCAAAAATTCCATCGTCCTAAAAGTAGCGGACGAAATTATTGAAGCAAGACGAAAGAAGTGGAAAAAGCCGGCCCCCAAAGCGACCAGGGGAGTATTGTTCAAATATGCACAGGTAGTAAAAGATGCTTCCCAAGGTTGTGTTACGGATGAAATTTGAGCAGCCCGTATTGGTGAGAAAAAAACAAAACAGGGATATTCTTTCGTATCCTTTTAACAGACATGAATTAACCAAATGATTTAATAAAAAAGGAAAAAATGCAAACGCTGGAAGTAAAAAAAGAAATTACCAAGTCAAAGCAAAAGACCCGGAAACTTTCCGGATCCGCCGCCTTACTGGAAGTATTTCTTGCAGAAAAAGTGGAAACGATATTCGGATATCCCGGAGGCGCCATCATGCCCATCTACGATGCCTTGTACGACTATCAGCAAAAAATGAATCATGTGCTGGTGCGCCACGAACAAGGAGCCATTCACGCTGCCCAGGGTTACGCACGGGTATCCGGAAAGACCGGAATCGTTTTTGCTACCAGCGGACCGGGCGCCACCAACCTGGTAACGGGTCTTGCCGACGCAATGATCGATAGCACGCCCCTGGTTTGCATAACCGGCCAGGTATATGCCCATCTGTTGGGTACCGACGCTTTTCAGGAAACCGACGTCATCAATATTACCACGCCGGTCACCAAATGGAATTATCAGATCACCGATGCCACAGAAATTCCATCGGTTCTGGCCAAAGCATTTTATATCGCGGCCAGCGGTCGACCGGGACCTGTTTTAATTGACATTACAAAAAATGCCCAAATTCAGGAATTCGAATATGAGGAATATCAGCCCAGCGAACATATCCGCAGTTACCGGCCAAAGCCGATCATCCGGAAAAAATTTGTAGAAGAAGCCGCCCGACTTATCAATGAAGCAAAAAAACCATTTGTCATTTTTGGACAAGGTGTAATACTGGGCGCAGCTGAAACAGAATTTAAAAATTTTATTGAAAAATCCGGCATTCCAGCCGCGTGGACCATTCTGGGGATGAGTGCCATCCCGACCGACCACCCGCTTGCCGTCGGCATGCTGGGTATGCATGGCAACTATGGCCCCAATGTGCTTACCAACGAATGCGATGTCCTGATTGCTGTGGGAATGCGTTTTGATGACCGGGTTACGGGCCGCCTGGATAAATATGCCAAACAGGCCAAAGTAATCCACCTGGACATCGATCCGGCAGAAATAGACAAAAATGTAAAATCGACTGTGCCGGTTTGGGGTGATTGCAAGGAAACCCTGCCCATGCTTACCCAGTTGATAGAAAAGAAGACGCATGAAGCCTGGCACCAGAAGTTCAAGGATTTTCAAAAACAGGAGGATGAAAAGTGCATTTATCCTGAAATGCACCCTGCAGACGACATTCTTTCTATGGGTGAAGTTATCGATGCGCTCAATGAATTCACCAAGGGGGATGCCATCCTGGTGACCGATGTAGGGCAACACCAAATGGTAACTTGTCGATATGCGAAATACAACCAATCCAAAAGCAATATCACTTCCGGAGGCCTGGGCACCATGGGATTTGCACTGCCCGCCGCCATCGGAGCGAAATTCGGAGCACCCAAAAGAGAAGTAATTGCCATCGCCGGGGATGGTGGATTTCAAATGACCCTTCAGGAATTGGGAACGATTATGCAAACCGAGCTGAATGTCAAGATCATCATACTGAATAATCAGTTCCTTGGTATGGTAAGGCAATGGCAGGAGCTCTTCAATGACAGAAGATATTCCTTTGTCGATATCCAGAGCCCTGATTTTGTGGAGCTAGCCAAAGCCTACCGCATCGACGGACAAAAAGTAATCTACCGGGCCGACTTAAAAAATGCCTTAAAGGAAATGCTGGAAAATGACGGCGCCTATCTATTGGAAATCATGGTAGGAAAGGAAAATAATGTTTTTCCCATGGTTCCTCAGGGATGTAGCGTAAGCGAGATCCGACTTTCCTAGCAGAGGGTTGGAACTAGGAGAATTAAATGAGGAGTATATAAATAATTATTCAATGCAAGACGCACTATTTACCGATGTACCGGTTCAATACGAGAAGATTGCGGATGCAACCACCCGGTTGTCCTTCCAAATGAATTCTGATTTATATACCGGCAGTCTTTTAAAAACCCTGGTGGCATCCAAACATTCCGGTAGATTCCTGGAATTGGGCACTGGAGGTGGGCTGGCTACTTCTTGGATATTGGAGGGCATGGACAACGATTCAGTGCTTACGACAATAGAAAACAATTCCGCCCTCTTGGAAATAGCGCAGGCGATGCTGGCTGACCAGCGAGTAGAATTTGTATTGACCGATGGATATGAATGGCTTCAAAATTATCAGGGAGAAAAATTTGATCTGATTTTTGCCGATGCTATGCCAGGGAAATATGATTTGTTTGAAGAAACTTTTTCATTGTTGAAGGCAGGGGGATTTTATATCATTGATGACATGCAGCCACAGCCCAATTGGCCTTCTGGTCATGCCGAACGGGTGGATGATTTTATAGCCATGCTGGAGAAAAGAATAGATCTGGTACTTACAAAAATGAATTGGTCGACCGGAATCATAATAGTGGTAAAAAAATAAACATTCAAAATCAAAACGTCCGGCACCTTGGTACCAGACGTTTAGTTTTCAAAATTGCAAATTATGCTCAAACAGGAATTCACGATAACGGTGTACACGGAAAATCAGATCGGACTGCTCAATCGCATCGCGATTATTTTCTCCCGAAGGAAAATTAATATCGACAGCATGAATACATCGCCTTCCGAAATTGAGGGCATTCACCGATTTACCATTGTGATCAACGAAACCGAAGAGGTCGTAAAAAAACTTTGTCGCCAGATTGAAAAACAAGTCGAAGTGCTGAAAGCTTATTATAACCGCAATGATGAAATCGTATGGCAAGAACTTGCTTTGTATAAGGTGTCTACAGACCAGATCGTTGAAAAGGTTAAGGTGGAGCGGCTTTTAAGAAAATATGGTGCACGGGCCGTTGTAATTCGCAAAGACTACACCGTATTTGAGACCACTGGCCACCGGGAGGAGACGGACGGTTTACTGGAAGCACTGGAACCTTACGGTGTCATCGAATTTGTACGAAGTGCGCGGGTTGCCATCATCAATGCCAGCAGCGGATTTCATGAGAAATTGAAGGAATTCGAACAAACTGAACCTGGCGAACTGGTCATTGAAAATGAATTTCTCGATAAACAGGATGAAGTTTTCAGCATGTAGTCCGGATCAAAACAAGAGTCAATATTTAGAATTCAAACCAACCAATAATAATTAACAATTAACAATTCAAAAAATGGCACAATTAAATTTCGGCGGAGTAGAAGAAACGGTTGTAACCCGGGAAGAATTTCCGTTATCGAAAGCCCAGCAGGTTCTTAAAGATGAAGTGATCGCTGTTATAGGATATGGTGTCCAGGGCCCAGGTCAGGCACTCAATCAAAAAGATAACGGCATCAATGTGATTGTGGGCCAGCGGAAAAATTCCAAAACCTGGGATAAAGCGGTCCGCGACGGCTTTGTGCCGGGCGTGAGTCTTTTTGAAATTGAAGAAGCGCTGGAAAAAGGAACTATCATTTGTTATCTGCTCAGTGATGCGGCTCAAATAGAATTATGGCCAACAGTAAAGAAACACCTTACCAAAGGGAAAGCGCTTTATTTTTCCCATGGATTCGGCATTACATTTAAAGAACAAACCGGCATCATACCGCCGGCAGATGTGGATGTCTTTCTGGTAGCTCCCAAAGGATCGGGCACTTCACTGAGAAGAATGTTTCTTCAGGGTCGTGGCCTGAACAGCAGTTATGCCATATTTCAGGATGCTACCGGCCGGGCCAAAGAACGGGTGATTGCCCTGGGCATCGCAGTAGGAAGCGGGTATTTGTTTGAAACAAATTTTAAAAAAGAAGTATACAGCGATCTGACTGGTGAACGCGGTACTTTGATGGGTGCTATCCAGGGAATCTTCGCTGCCCAATACCAGGTATTGCGCGACAAGGGTCACACGCCTTCGGAAGCCTTTAATGAAACGGTTGAAGAACTTACCCAGAGCCTGATGCCCCTGGTAGCAGAAAACGGAATGGATTGGATGTATGCCAACTGTTCAACCACGGCTCAACGCGGAGCCCTGGACTGGTGGAAAAAATTCCGGGATGCCACGGCTCCAGTTTTTAAGGAACTCTATGAAAGCGTTGCCTCTGGAAAAGAATCACAGCGTTCCATTGATAGCAACAGCAAGACCGACTATCGCGAAAAACTGGAGGTGGAACTAAAGGAACTGCGTGACAGTGAAATGTGGCAGGCAGGGAAAACCGTGAGAAGTCTGCGACCCGAAAACCAGGCTGCTCCTGCACCTAAATCCGAAAAGAAGCAGGTAGAAAAAGTATAAATATGGAAACAACAAAACGGGCGATCACGCTGGATGTAGCGGGGGCTGCAGAGAGGTTGAAAAAAGTAGTGATCCGCACTCCGCTGGTCTTAAATCAAACCCTTTCCAGAAGGTATCACTGCAATGTGTACTTGAAAAGGGAGGATCTCCAGGTAGTTCGGTCCTATAAAATCAGGGGAGCTTACAACATGATGAGCAGCATTGCACCAGAAATTCTAAACAAAGGGGTTGTGTGTGCCAGTGCTGGAAACCACGCTCAGGGATTTGCATATTCCTGTAAAAAACTCAATGTTAAAGGAGTGGTGTTCATGCCCATCATCACCCCGAAACAAAAAGTGGATCAAACCAGGATGTTCGGTGAAAATTACGTGGAGATCAAACTGATTGGAGATACTTTCGATGATTGCGCCGTTGCAGCAAAAAAATATACGCTCGACAATCAGCTGATCTTTATTCCTCCTTTCGAGGACCTGAAAGTGATTGAGGGTCAGGCAACGGTGGCGCTCGAGATTCTGGAAGACCTTTCGGACATCGATTTTCTCTTTGTACCGGTTGGAGGTGGTGGACTTGCCTCCGGTACGGGCACTTATTTTAAAACCTATTCACCCAAAACCCGCATCATCGGCCTGGAACCGGAAGGTGCGCCATCCATGGCAGAAGCTTTTAAAGCAGGCCACCCCGTGACACTGGAAAAAATTGACCGGTTTATCGATGGGGCCGCCGTAAAAAGAACGGGGGACCTTACTTTTTCTATCTGCCGGGAAATGCTCGACGAGCTGGACCTGGTAGCCGAGGGCCGGGTATGTACTACGATACTGAAATTGTACAATGAAGATGCCATCGTGGTAGAACCAGCTGGCGCCCTTTCCATTGCCGGGCTGGAAAAACATGCCGACGCGATCCGTGGGAAAAATGTGGTTTGTATTGTCAGTGGCAGCAACAATGATATTGACCGGATGCCGGAAATCAAGGAGCGCTCCCTACAGTACGAAGGACTAAAGCATTATTTCCTGATTCGTTTCGCGCAGCGCCCCGGAGCACTCAAAGAGTTTGTCAACAACGTACTGGGTCCCAACGACGACATCACCCGTTTTGAGTATATGCAAAAAACGGATAAGGAATCCGGACCTGCCGTAGTGGGCATAGAACTGGTTACCCGCAACGACTATGAATTGTTATTGGCCAATATGCAAAAATATCAGATCAATTTCACGGAGATAAACAAAAATGATACGCTGTTCAGCCTTCTGGTTTAAAAACGACGGGAGGAAAAGGAAGGATCAAACAAAAGGAGGGAACTCCTGTTTTATAGCGGGGTCCCGCACATTATTTTTAGAAACTGTGGTACTGGGTTGAATAATCTTAATTTCTTGAGAAAGAGGTCAGTTTTGGAGTTTTTCTTTGTAATATATCGGATTTTTTACATATTTTTAAACGAATCCCTCCTTTCCTTAGAAAAAGCGTAGAATTTCGATTGCTCGATGCCATTCACTGCTTAACCGAAATAAATGGAACAAAATCAGGGATTATACCATCCTTCTTTTGAGCGGGATGCCTGTGGCATCGGCTTTGTCGCCAACATCAAGGGCTACAAATCGCATCAGATTATCTCTGATGCGCTGACGATCCTGGAAAACATGGAGCACCGGGGTGCCTGTGGCTGTGAAAGCAATACGGGAGACGGTGCGGGAATCATGATCCAGACTCCGCATGAATTCTTTTTTGACGAATGTATCCGGCTAGGCTTTCATTTACCGGCTTATGGTAAATACGGGGTTGGAATGATTTTCTTTCCCAGGGATGTCATGCTCAAAGAGGAGTGCCGGGATATTTTTAACCGCGCAGCTGATAAACTGGGGCTCGAAGTGCTGGGCTATCGAAAGGTTCCCGTCAATCCCGATGGAATTGGTCCGACCGCTTTGTCAGTGGAGCCGGATATTGAACAGGTATTCATCGCCAGTCCCGATCACATCAGCGATCCCGAGGAATTCGAAAGGAAGCTGTTTATCCTCCGAAATTATGCCAGTCATACCATCGAGAATTCCATAAAAAAGGATCCGATCGGTTTTTACCTCGCATCGCTTTCCTATAAAACGGTTGTATACAAGGGTCAGCTCACCAGCCTCCAGGTTCGGCATTATTTTCCAGACCTCAACAACAACCGGATTGTATCGGCTTTTGGTCTGATTCACTCCCGTTTCGCTACCAATACTTTTCCTTCCTGGAAACTCGCTCAGCCATTTCGTTATATCGCGCACAATGGTGAAATCAATACGGTTCAAGGCAACCTGAACTGGCTTAAAACCAGCGAAAAAGGATTTGAATCTCCCTATTTTTCCAAGGAAGAAATGGATTTGTTACTTCCCTTGATTACGGAAGGACAATCGGATTCCGCCTGTCTGGACAATATGATCGAATTGCTCCTACTCTGTGGACGTTCTCTTCCTCATGTGATGATGATGCTCATTCCGGAAGCCTGGGATGGCAACGAACAAATGGACCCGGTAAAGAAGGCATTTTATGAATTTCATGCTTCCATCATGGAACCCTGGGATGGCCCGGCATCCATTTCTTTTACCGATGGTAAAATGATTGGCGCCACGCTGGACCGAAACGGTCTGCGTCCTTCCCGCTATTGTGTGACCACCGATGACCGGGTGATCATGGCTTCAGAAACGGGTGTGCTGCCCATTGATCAGAAGCTGATCCGGGAGAAGGGAAGATTGCAACCCGGAAAAATGTTTGTCGTCGATATGGAACAAGGAAGGATTATCAGTGATGACGAAATCAAAAACAATATTTGTTCTTCCAAGCCCTATGCAGAATGGCTGAATAAATACAAAATCCGTCTGGAGGAATTGCCCGAACCCCGGGTCGCATTTACCGAACTGCACCACGACCAGATATTTAAATACCAAAAAGCCTTTGGGTATACTACAGAAGACGTAGAGTCCATTATTACCCCGATGGCCTTGGATGGCAAAGAACCCATCGGATCCATGGGATCAGATATTCCGCTGGCGGTACTCAGTGACGAACCTCAACACCTTAGCAGTTATTTCAAACAATTATTTGCCCAAGTAACCAATCCACCGATCGATCCGATCCGCGAACGGTTGGTGATGTCGCTGGCAACCTTTGCCGGTAACAATGGAAACCTCCTGGCCGAGGACCCGCTGGCCTGCCACTGTGTGGCCCTGAAACATCCCGTACTTTCCAATCATGAACTGGAAAAAATTCGCAGCATAGATACTGGTATTTTTCAAGCAAAAACGCTTCAGCTTTATTTCAGGGCAGACGAAAAACCCGGATCCCTGCAGGCAGGAGTGGAAAGACTTTGCCGCTATGCGGTCGATGCGGCACTCGATGGTTTTGAAGTGTTGATATTGTCGGACCGAGCCATCGACTCAGACCATGCACCCATCCCCTCTTTGTTGGCAACCGCGGCCGTTCATCATCACCTGATCCGTAAAGGATTGAGGGGACAGGTGGGTATTATCGTGGAAGCGGGAGACGTGTGGGAAGTGCATCACTATGCCTGTCTGATTGGATTCGGTGCTACGGCCATCAATCCCTATCTGGCTTTTGCAACCATTCACGACGCCCACAAAACAGGTAAGCTGCAAACCAGCCTGGAGCCGGAGCAATTAAAAAAGAATTATGTAAAGGCCGTCAATGAAGGTCTCCTGAAAGTATTTTCGAAAATGGGGATCTCTACCCTGCAATCCTATCAGGGTGCACAAATATTTGAAATCATCGGCCTTAACCATACCGTGGTCGACAAATATTTTACAGGAGCGACCTCCAGAATACAAGGCATGGGACTAGATGAAATCGCCCGCGAAACCCTGGCCAAACATTTATTTGCGTTTAGCCGCAAGGATATTCCTGTAGAGCGGCTTCCCACAGGTGGTGTATATCAGTGGAAAAGGAAGGGTGAGTTTCATCTATTCAACCCCAACACCATCCACTTTCTTCAGTACTCTACCCATATGAACGATTATGCTTCGTTCAAAAAATATTCTAAGCTGGTCAATGATCAAATGGAAAAAGCTGCCACCCTGCGCAGCATGTTCCAGTTCAAACGAAACCGTCCTTCTATTCCGCTGGAAGATGTGGAACCCGAAGAAGTGATCCTGAAAAGATTTGCTACAGGCGCCATGAGTTTTGGATCCATTTCTCATGAAGCCCATTCCACCTTGGCTATTGCTATGAACCGGATTGGTGCCAAGAGCAATACCGGAGAAGGAGGAGAAGACGAATTTCGTTTCGAGACCATGGAAAATGGAGATTCCATGCGTTCAGCTATCAAACAGGTGGCTTCTGCCCGCTTTGGAGTAACCAGTTATTACCTCACCCAATCGGATGAACTGCAAATAAAAATGGCACAGGGTGCCAAACCCGGGGAAGGGGGGCAATTGCCGGGTCATAAAGTGGATGAATGGATTGGGAAAGTAAGGCATTCTACTCCAGGTGTGGGACTGATCTCTCCCCCACCCCATCACGATATTTATTCTATTGAAGACCTGGCGCAACTGATTTTCGATTTGAAGAATGCGAATCGCGCTGCACGCATCAATGTAAAATTGGTATCCAAAGCAGGTGTGGGAACCATCGCGGCGGGTGTTGCCAAGGCTAAATCGGATGTAATCCTTATATCAGGTCACGATGGAGGAACCGGTGCTTCACCGATCAGCTCCATTCGTCATACCGGATTACCCTGGGAACTGGGACTGGCAGAATCGCATCAAACCCTTGTCAAGAATAAATTGCGCAGTCGGGTGGTCCTTCAAACCGATGGACAACTAAAAACCGGCCGCGATATCGCCATCGCTACTTTACTGGGTGCAGAAGAGTGGGGAGTGGCTTCAGCTGCCTTGGTGGTGGAAGGTTGTATCATGATGCGCAAGTGTCATATGAATACCTGTCCGGTGGGGGTTGCCACCCAGGATCCTGAATTGAGAAAGCGTTTCACTGGAAACGCCGATCATGTGGTAAATCTTTTTAAATTCCTGACACGAGAATTGCGGGAGATCATGGCAGAACTTGGATTTCGAACCATTGATGAAATGGTTGGCCAGGTGGAATGCCTTGAAATCAATGACAACGGCAAACACTGGAAAACCAAAAAATTAAATCTTTCTCCCATTTTATTTAAGGAACCCACATCCATGTATACGGGTATTCATCATATGGAAGACCAGGATCATGGCCTCTCCGAAGTACTCGACTGGAAATTACTGGCAGCCGCTAAACCTGCATTGGAGAAAGGTCAGAAAATTTCTGCCTCTTTCACCGTGAAAAATACGGACCGCACCATAGGCACATTGCTTTCCAACGAAATATCCAAAATCTTTAAGTCCAAGGGATTGCCTTCTGATACTTTGCATTTCAAATTAACCGGTACCGCTGGTCAAAGTTTTGGCGCTTTTAATACCCATGGGGTAACGCTGGAACTGGAAGGAGATGCCAATGACTATTTCGGAAAAGGACTCTCCGGCGCGAGGCTGATAGTTTATCCTGCCCATGATGCTGGATTTGTACCGGAAGAAAATTTCATCATCGGAAACGTCGCATTTTATGGTGCCACATCAGGTGAAGCGTTTATCCGAGGCAAGGCCGGAGAACGCTTTGCTGTCCGCAATTCCGGCGCTAACGCAGTGGTGGAAGGTATCGGTGACCATGGGTGTGAATATATGACGGGTGGAAGAGTGGTGATCCTCGGCTCTACCGGAAGGAATTTTGCGGCAGGAATGAGCGGAGGTATCGCTTATGTCTATGACGTGGAGGGACGATTTTCATCGCTTTGTAATATGGAAATGATTGATTTGGACCCTGTGGATGAGGATGACGCCCGGGAAATGAAAGAAATGATTACCCGGCATTATGCTTATACCGGAAGTTCTGTAGCAAAATTCGTATTGGATGATTTTGAAAACCAGTTGAGAAATTTTATCAAAGTATTTCCGAAGGATTTCAAAAAAGTATTGTCGGAAAAGAAAGCCCCTGTCGGCATTAATTCCTGATTCATTAAATTAAGATCAAAGCAATGGGTAAACCAACTGGGTTCCTGGAATTTAAACGTGAGCTGCCTTCCAAGCGTCCTTCGCAGGAGAGAAGGAAGGATTATAAGGAATTTGTAAACCTCTATGAACCCGAACAACTAAACAAACAGGCTGCGCGATGCATGAATTGTGGTATACCTTTCTGTCACCACGGATGTCCCCTTGGCAATGTAATTCCGGAATTCAATGATGCGATCTACAGAAAAGCCTGGCAAGATGCATATGATATCCTGATTACCACCAACAATTTTCCCGAATTTACTGGAAGGATTTGTCCTGCGCCTTGTGAAAGCAGTTGCGTGCTGGGTATCAATCAGCCAGCCGTTGCGATTGAAGAAATTGAAAAACACATTATTGAAATTGCTTTCGAAAAAGGATTTGTAAAAGCGAAACAACCCAATATACGCACCGGTAAAAAAATTGCCGTCGTGGGCTCAGGGCCAGCCGGACTTGCGGCGGCGGCCCAGCTGAATTCCGCCGGTCATACGGTTACTGTTTTTGAAAGAGATGATGCTCCTGGCGGTTTGCTACGTTATGGAATACCGGACTTCAAATTGGAAAAATGGATTGTAGACCGCAGAATTGCGTTGATGGAGCAGGAAGGAATCGTTTTCCGCTGCAATACCTATGTGGGCGTGGATCTGGGCGTCAATGAGCTGATGCGGGATTTTCAGGCCATTGTGCTGAGTGGTGGATCTACCATTCCCCGTGACCTATCCGTTCCAGGCAGGGATCTGAAGGGGATATATTTCGCAATGGATTTTCTAAAACAGCAAAACCAACGGGTGCGCGGCGTTCCGGTGGAAGGCAAGGATATTTTCGCCACCGGGAAAAATGTTATCGTCATCGGCGGAGGGGATACCGGAAGTGATTGTGTGGGAACTTCCAACCGCCAGGAAGCTAAACAGATTACTCAATTTGAATTGTTGCCGCAGCCGCCCAAAGAAAGAACAGCATATATGCCCTGGCCAACCTATCCCATGATTTTAAAAACGACTTCTTCCCATGAAGAAGGATGTGAAAGACAATGGGCCATGGCGACCAAGGAATTCATCGGAGATGGAAACGGCAATCTGAAAGCTTTGAAGATTGTACAATTGGAATGGAAACTATCCGACGACGGACGGCCGGCAAGATTTGTGGAAGTACCAGGTACAGAACAAGTAATTGACTGTGAGTTGGCTTTGCTGGCTATGGGATTTGTCCACCCTCAGCATGAAGGATTGGTCAATGACCTGAGTGTGGAACTCGATGAACGGGGTAATGTCCGGGCCGCAGAAAAATCTTATCAGACCAATGTCGAAAAAATTTTTGCTGCAGGCGATATCCGTCGCGGACAATCACTGGTCGTCTGGGCGATCAGCGAAGGCCGGGAATGCGCACGCAAAGTGGATGAATTCCTGATGGGATCTTCTTTGCTGGAAACAAAAGATCATTCCCTGATTGGAACGGCCTGCTAGCCTTGCCGTTTGCTCTGTGAAGGCGATGGGCTTGCCGTTTTTTAAGGCTAATTTTAGTTCGCGGGCAGTCATGCACTTAAATCAGCGTTTTAAGTCTTAATTTGGACTACCAACCCCAACTTTTGTCACAACAGATTTACGCCAAACCATTTTACATTTTTTTCCTGGTAATCCCTTCCGGCATCAGCATCGGTTTTGTTTCTGTAACCCTGCCTTATATCCTCACCCATCACGGTTTTTCTGTGGCCAGCGCCGCGGCAATCGTGGCGATAGGGGCTTCTGCCAATCTCTGGCGCTTTTTATGGGGTCCAGTCGCTGATCTAACCTTAAGTCTTAAAAAATGGTTTTGGATCGGCATCTTGTCTACGGCAGCTACGCTCCTGCTTCTTTGTTATATTCCACTCACTGCCCAAGGAAAAATATTTCTGACTGTCATCGTGTTTTTGTCACAGGTAGCCGCCACACTCATCATGCTGCCTGTCGCTAGTTTTATGGCCAACCGGATAGAATTAAAAAAGAAAGGCCAGGCCTCCGGATGGTACCAGGCGGGTAATCTCGGAGGCATGGGGGTGGGGGGTGGTGCGGGTCTTTGGCTTGCCAGTCACTACAATATCGCAGTCGCCGGATGGATACTCACCGTTTGTTCCCTGTTGTTTGCCCTTTTCGTTTTCCGCATAAAAGACGTCCATCCGGACAAGAACAAAAAGCTGAAATTTGAACTGGTCGGTTTGGGCCGGGACATCCTTTTCATGCTTCGGGTACCGCTGACACTTTTTGCCGTTATCCTGGTCTGTCTACCCATCGGATCCGGTTCGCTGGGTAATGTATGGTCCTCCATTGCTGATGATTGGAAAGCCAGTGCCGATACCGTCGCCCTGGTAACGGGCGTGATCAGTGGTTTGATCAGTGCCATCGGCTGTGTGGCAGGCGGTTTTCTCGCTGACCGATGGGGACCCTGGGTGGCCTATCTGGGTTTCGGATTGCTCTATGCCGGGGTCATTATTGCCATGGCGTCATATCCTATGGTTCCCTTGGTATATATTACGGGTGTGCTTGTTTATGCGTTTTGTATGGGTCTTTGTTATGCGGCTTTTTCGGCAGTTTTACTTTTTGCGATTGGTAAAAAAAATGCGGCCACCAAATATTCGCTGCTGGCCTCTTTGGGAAACCTCCCGGTAGTGTATATGACCACATTTGACGGCTGGGCACATGATAAATTCAATAGCCGGTATATGATGATGGCCGAATCTTTCATTGCCATTGGCTGCATCCTGCTCAGTGCGATCGCCCTGAAACGGATGCACCGCAAAAATCTGCTTTTGCAGCGTATTGAGTAAATCAATATATTTTTGCGTTGTTCCGGCAATTTGACCAGTCAATTATTTTTTCTTTCACAATAGCTTGTTTTTCATATGGGAGCATTTAAATCTATTTCGAGAAAAAAATTCATCGCAACTTTTCCTTTTTTTGCCGCACTTCCTCAAATCAGCCGTTTATCATTCAGCCAGGTTCCCAAAAAATTATCTTTTTCAACCCTTGGATGCCCGGACTGGTCTTTTGATAAAATCATCGATTTCGCCAGGGACAATGGATACATGGGCATCGAAGTTCGGGGTATTATGCGGGAGATGGACCTAACCAAGGTGCCGGAATTTTCCAGTCCCGATGCCATTACGCTCAGCTTGAAAAAAATGAGTGAGCGGAATCTTTTTTTTGTCGATCTCGGTTCCAGCGCAGCCATGCATTTACCTGTTGGCGACGAGCGAACAAAAAATCTGGAAGAGGCCAAACGTTTTATTGATCTGGCCCAAAAGCTGTACTGCCCCTTTATACGCGTTTTCCCCAATCAATTGCCCAAGGATCGAGACCGCCAGGAATCTCTAAAACTGATAATAGATGGACTTCGGGAATTGGGCGAATATGCTTCCAAGACCAACGTATCGGTTCTGTTAGAATCTCACGGAGAACTGATTTACAAAAAAGATTTGCTTACGGTTATGGAAGGGGCAGCCCATCCCCATGTTGGCATGGTATGGGATATCTGCAACATGTGGATCGCCACCAAAGAGCCGCCGGACGAAGTATATGCGGCATTAAAGCCTTATATCCGGCATACCCATATCAAGGATCTGAAAATAATAGACGGGAAAGAGGAATATGTGCTGCTGGGCACAGGCATCGTACCGATTTTCCAGGCCATTGACCTATTGTATAAAAATGCTTATCCAGGATATTATAGTTTTGAATGGGAGAAACTTTGGCATCCCGAGATCTTGGATCCGAAAATTGCATTGGCAGATTATCCGGTTGCGATGAGAAAGCATTTTGAAAAGATGAAATCGTAAAGAGAGGCCAATTGAGGATTGATTAATTAAAAATAATCTTTCATTAAATCAGTCACCCATTCGGGTTGCCGGATGTCTTTTTTCTCCCTGAATTCTTTGTATACTGGTTTGATATCCAATATCGGGGTTCCGTCAATGGCATCGAGCATTTTTACCCCGATCGTTCTGCCTTGGTGCCATATTAATTCAACTGTACAAAGACCGATCTTGTTTGGCCTGTCTTTATTTCTCTGGGCAAAAATGCCCACCTGTGGGTAGACCGGATTTCCCCTCGGCTTGCGAGAGAGTGGCATATTATCATCCGGTACTTTATCAAAGTAGTAAATGATTTCTAGGTGTGAAAAACTGGAAATCTCAAGTAACACCGATTCTGACATTTCATCATCCAAAACTATTTCCGAGATAATATCACCCCAGTGATCATCTTGTGGTTTTATTCGGCTGTTTTTTACCCATGCCAGGGGCGTTAGTCTTATTTCCATCATTGAAACTAAAAGAAAAAGAGGAGAAAAAATATGGCGACTGAAAACTGTTGAGTTTTGCAAAGCGCACACTGAGACGAACACAAAAAAAAAGCCCCGTCTAATAAAAGACAGGGCTTCAATAAATATGGCAGCTACCTACTCTCCCGCATTGTGGTGCAGTACCATCGGCCATAAGGGGCTTAACTTCTCTGTTCGGAATGGGAAGAGGTGAACACCCTTGGAAAAACCACCATAAAAAGTTAAACGCATTCCGGCATGGCAAAAAGCCAAAACCAGCGCGTAAGACAATTACATATTGGGAGTTGTAATAGGAATATTATTAATATTCTTTTTATCTAATGTCGAAACAGAAAATAAAAAAAATTAAAGCATACGGGCAATTAGTACTACTCGGCTTTACTGTTACCAGTTTTATACCTGTAGCCTATCAACGTCATAGTCTTTGACGACCCTTAAAAGAAAACTCATCTCGTGGTAGGTTTCACGCTTAGATGCTTTCAGCGTTTATCCTGTCCGTACATAGCTACTCGGCACTGCACCTGGCGGCACAACCGATACACCAGCGGTACGTACGACCCGGTCCTCTCGTACTAAGGTCATGTCCACTCAATTTTCTTACGCCCATCACAGATAGGGACCGAACTGTCTTGCGACGTTCTGAACCCAGTTCACGTGCCACTTTAATCGGCGAACAGCCGAACCCTTGGGACCTTCTCCAGCCCCAGGATGTGACGAACCGACATCGAGGTGCCAAACCTCCCCGTCGATATGAGCTCTTGGGGGAGATCAGCCTGTTATCCCCGGAGTACCTTTTATCCTTTGAGCGACGGCCCTTCCATACAGAACCGCCGGATCACTTTAGCCAGCTTTCGCTCCTGCTCGACATGTATGTCTCACAGTCAAGCACCCTTATACTAATGCGCTCTTCGTACGATTACCAACCGTACTGAGGGTACCTTTGCAAGCCTCCGTTACACTTTAGGAGGCGACCACCCCAGTCAAACTACCCACCATGCACTGTTTCCCGCGAGGGATTAGATTCTAAATCAAAGAAGGTTGGTATTTCACCGACTGCTCCACCTCACCTGGCGGCAAGGCTTCATAGCATCCCAACTATTCTACACATCCGTAATTCAAAATCAATGCAAAGTTGTAGTGAAGGTTCACGGGGTCTTTCCGTCCCGTGACGGGTAACCGGCATCTTCACCGATACTACAATTTCACCGGGCTCGTGGAGGAGACAGTGTTCAACTCATTAGACCATTCGTGCAGGTCGGAACTTACCCGACAAGGAATTTCGCTCACGTTTGTTACTTTCCCAACTTCATTGGAAAGGAATGGTAATTTCTCCCATTCTCTGCATGTCTCCATGCAGGTCGGACTTTATCTTAATTTGTTTCTTAACAAATTCCGAACGTAAAGTCTCTGAGGGTTTTCTGATTTGCATCAGAATCTTCCCTGCGGATTGTCCCCGTGTCCTTTGCATTTTTACTGCTTGTCTCGAAACAAACGAGTAGCAAAGGCTGTATGAGGAGTTTCCCGCATATAGTTCAGTTTTACTAAGGCTAGCGATGAAGTTAACCTTAGGACCGTTATAGTTACGGCCGCCGTTTACTGGGGCTTCAGTCAGAAGCTTTGGCTTGCGCCGAACATCCTTCCTTAACCTTCCAGCACCGGGCAGGTATCAGGCTCTATACGTCATCTTACGATTTTGCAGGGCCCTGTGTTTTTGTTAAACAGTTGGTTGAACCATTTTGCTGAGGCCCACCGAAGTGGGCATGCTTTATCCCGAAGTTACAGCATCAATTTGCCGAGTTCCTTCTCCACGGCTCACCCGAGCGCCTTAGAATATTCTTCTCGTCCACCTGTGTCGGTTTGCGGTACTGGCTGCTTTAACCTAACCTTAGAGGTTTTTCTTGGCGGCTATTAGCACTCTCAATCAGGCCGAAGCCCTCATATACTTTCGTATTTCGTCAAGTTCTACGGATTTGCCGGTAAAACCTATAACTACATACTTAAACGGGGAATTCCGTTTCCCTCGTGAGTGGGTCACTTCCGCGTCACCCCATCGAAATTAAAGCAGGTACTGGAATATTAACCAGTTTGCCATCATCTACCCCTTTCGGGTTTGACTAAGGACCAGACTAACCCTGATCCGATTAACGTTGATCAGGAAACCTTGGACTTACGGCGATAGAGTTTTTCACTCTATTTATCGTTACTTATACCTACATTTTCGTTTCTGAACGCTCCAGCATGCGTCGCCGCACACCTTCACTGCAGATCAGAATGCTCCCCTACCGATCATCCACGTAGTGGCGATCTTAGAACTTCGGTTCACAGTTTGATGCCCGATTATTTTCCGTGCCTGAACCCTCGACCAGTGAGCTGTTACGCACTCTTTAAATGAGTGGCTGCTTCCAAGCCAACATCCTGGCTGTTATAGGATTCAAACTTCGTTTGATCAACTTAACTGTGTATTAGGGACCTTAGTTGCTAATCTGGGTTATTTCCCTCTCGGCCACGGACCTTAGCGCCCGCAGCCTCACTGCCGCAGATATTTATTAGCATTCGGAGTTTGTCAGGGTTTGGTAGGCGGTGAAGCCCCCTAGCCCAATCAGTAGCTCTACCTCTAATAAACTTCTATATGCGACGCTGTTCCTAAAAACATTTCGGGGAGAACGAGCTATCTCTCAGTTTGATTGGCCTTTCACCCCTATCCACAGGTCATCCCATAGCTTTTCAACGCTAATGAGTTCGGTCCTCCATTCCGTGTTACCGGAACTTCAACCTGCCCATGGATAGATCACAAAGTTTCGCGTCTGCCCCCACTGACTAGTCGCCCTATTTGGACTCGCTTTCGCTACGGCTCCGTTACTAAAGAACTTAACCTTGCCAGTGAGGAGCAACTCGTAGGTTCATTATGCAAAAGGCACGCTGTCATCCGTGTATTGCTACAGGACTCCAACCGCTTGTAGGCGTACGGTTTCAGGTACTATTTCACTCCCCTATTCGGGGTGCTTTTCACCTTTCCCTTACGGTACTGGTTCACTATCGGTCTCTGAGGAGTATTTAGCCTTACCGGATGGTGCCGGCAGATTCAGGCAGGATTTCTCCGGTCCCGCCTTACTCAGGATACCGCTCGTCCCTGTCAATTTGTGCTTACGGGGCTATCACCCGCTATGGCTTAGCTTTCCAGAAAATTCAGCTTGATGACAGTTTCTAAATGCGGTCCTACAACCCCCGGGCAGCACGCTGC
>Ga0206938_1008_pt1:0-35000 | contig 69564 bp, 57 predicted proteins | sample Alteio_BWOrgHeat_12_FD_152918 | JGI IMG/M metagenome (GOLD analysis project Ga0206938, IMG submission 152918) | Enriched cells from forest soil in Barre Woods Harvard Forest LTER site, Petersham, Massachusetts, United States -... | ecosystem: Environmental > Terrestrial > Soil > Temperate... | reverse complement strand
TTGTACATAACGGAGGAATCATTCACCACGCCGGCCATTAACCTGGAAAAACCATCCTGTCTTTTGACGCCCTGATCCAGTATACGACTGCTGTCGAGTTCCTTAACCGGGTGGATCGTCTCTTTGGTTTGCCAATTAAACAATACCCAGTCCGCATCACTTCCCTTCAACTGGAACCCCAGGTCCCGCTGATGGACCATGACTGGAAATATCCAAGGCCCTGTATTCTTTTTAGGAAAAAGCACTTCCAACCGGTACAGGCTGTCCTTTAAATGAGATAAGGTCAGGTGACCGGCTGATGAAGAGGGAAAGAATTGGTCGCCCAGTCTAACCGTAAAAGGTTGCTTGTTTTCTGTTTCCAATAAAATCAAATAACCCGTTTGCTGCGCACGAACAGTAAGCGACATACAGGTAAGCAGAAAAACTATAAAACCGTTCATCCTAAAAAGACCAGGCTTTTGCATTATTTTATATTTCTTGCCAAATCATTTGAGACTAGCTTTGCCGGATTCAAAACCCAATATGCGAATGAAACGACTTCTGATCCTTTTGTTATCTTTTATTTTGTTCTTTTACGTTCAAGGCCAGGATACCACCGCCACCACAAACCAGGACTCCGCCCTCCTCATTTACCGCTCTGCCTTTCCTCACATCAACGATTTGGTTCATACCAAACTCGATGTACACTTTGACTATGAGAAATCATATTTGTACGGAAAAGCCTGGATAACACTTAAACCCCATTTTTATGCCACCGATTCCCTTTCGCTGGACGCCAAAGGGATGGATATTAAGGAGGTTTCCATGCTCAAAGGGAATCAGCGCAGCCCGCTGAAATATAACTATGATGGTTCCACGCTGAGTATACACCTCGATAAAACGTATCGCAGTGCAGAAAATTACACCATTTATATAGATTATACATCCAAACCCAATGAGTTAAAGGTCCAGGGCAGCGCCGCCATCACCGATGCCAAGGGGCTTTATTTTATCAATCCCAAAGGTCTGGATAAGAATAAACCCACAGAAATCTGGACTCAGGGCGAAACGGAATCGAATTCAGCTTGGTTCCCTACCATCGACAAACCGGATCAGAAGTGTACGGAAGAAATCACTATGACCGTTCCGGCTAAATACATAACCCTTTCTAACGGGAAACTGGTCTCCCAGGTCAAAAACGCCGACGAAACCCGGACAGATACCTGGCGGATGGACCAACCCCACTCTCCTTATCTTTTTTTCATGGGAGTAGGGGATTATTCCATCGTTCACGACAGTTATAAAGGCAAGGAAGTAAACTACTATGTGGAAAAGGAATATGCACCGGTTGCGCGAAAAATATTCGGCCTCACACCTGAAATGATGGGTTTTTATTCCAGAATACTCGGAGTAGAATTCCCCTGGCCCAAATACGCCCAAATGACAGCCAGGGACTATGTCAGTGGAGCGATGGAAAATACAACCGCCACTTTACACACCGACGCCCTGCAACAGGATGCCAGACAACTGGTTGACGGGAACAAATACGAAGACTATATAGCCCATGAACTTTTTCATCAGTGGTTCGGGGACCTGGTTACCACCGAAAGCTGGAGCAATCTTACACTCAACGAATCCTTTGCAAATTTCAGCGAAACCCTTTGGTTTGAATATAAACACGGCAAAGATGCTGGTGATGCCACCAACTATCACGATATCGAAAAATACCTGGCCGATCCGACCAATCCAACCAAGGACCTGGTTCGGTTTTATTACCCGGACCGGGAAGCCATGTTTGATATGGTCACTTATTCTAAAGGCGGCCGTATCCTCAATATGCTTAGAAATTATGTGGGCGACAGCGCGTTCTTTAAAGCCCTGAATCTTTACCTAGAGACTTATAAATATAAAAATGCGGAGGCTCAAAACCTGCGTTTGGCATTTGAACAAGTAACCGGTCAGGACCTGAACTGGTATTGGAATCAATGGTATTACGGAAGTGGGCATCCTATTTTTGATATCTCCTACCAGTACGATGATTCAAAAAAAATGGCACTCGTTACCATAGACCAGACACAGGGAACCGGTAAAATATTCCGGATTCCGATGGCTATTGACGTCTATGAAAATGGAATTAAGAAACGCCATGCTGTCTGGCTTCAAAATGAAAAGGATAGTTTCTACTTTCCTTACCACCAACGCCCGGATCTTATCAATGTGGATGGAGACAAAATTGTCCTTTGTGAAAAAAAGGACAACAAAACACTCGAAAATTTTATTTTCCAATACAAGCATGCAGGCCTTTATCTTGACCGCCGGGAAGCCATTGAATACTGCGTCCAACACCAGGATGATCCGGCAGCCCGCGCCCTTTTGATGTTGTCACTGAAGGATCGCTATTTTGAACTCAGGAGCCTGACCATGAATCGACTCGACTTTGACAACCCCTTGGTAAAAGAGGCTGCCGAGCCCGTTTTACTGGATCTTGCCAAAACTGACCCCGATGCTACGGTTCGGGGAACGGCTCTTGGTTTTCTTGGAATTTATAAAAAGGAAAAATACAAAGATCTATTTCTTGAGAATGTAAACGATTCTTCTTACACGGTTGCCGGAAATGCACTAATCGGTTTAAGTTTACTGGACGAACCTCAGGCATACCATTTGGCGAAGGAATTTTCAGAACATCCGGCCAAAGGAGACCTTTACTACTCCATTGCCACGCTTTTTATACTGGAAGAGGATACTACGAAATTTGATTGGGTCATCGAAGGATTTAAGAAAATGCCGATTAGCGATCAAAAAATCGCCGAAGGTCCCGAACTTTTTGCTGCCCTTATCGCAAAAACAAAAAACACCCAACAGGTCGAATTGGCCGTAGATACCATTACCAAATTCGGTGATATGCTGTCGAGCGGAGAAAAAAAGGAATTGAATAAGCTGGTGAACAGCTACCTCAATCAGATCGTCAACCTGAAAAAATCTCAGGGACTCAATGAACAGGCTGCCTACATCGTATCGAAAATGAAATAGGTTCCAAACAGTCAGGCCTGTCCGGAGAAAACAAGGGCAGGCCCCTTTCACAGCAGTAACCAGAATAAAAAAAGCACCCAGGGGTGCTTAAAATTTTTATGGTGTGCTCCTAAGTCTTCTAATTTTGCCTAGTGTGACCTGCAGAAAGGCCAGCCAATTACCCTAAATGTATTATTCCTTCCAGAGGATTACCAGGAGCCCCCGGCACCGCCGCCGCCGCCACTGCCGCCGCCGAATCCACCAAAACCTCCACCGCCGCCTCCAAATCCGCCTCCACCACCACCTGACCAACCTCCGCCACCGCGACCCATTCCGCCCAGCATATTGCCTATCAAGAAGGGAAGTACACCTGATCCATTGAACATCCCACCACCGCCACCTCTGCCTCCACCCCGGCGACTGATCAATACAATAATGACAATGATAAAAATGATAATACCCAGCGCATTGCCCCCGCCAGATCCCTGGTGTTTGCGTTGATCATATCCCGATGGTGCAACATATTCCCCGCGAGATGCCTGAATGATGGCATCGGCACCCAGGTCAAATCCCCGGTAATAATTGGATTGTTTGAAATTAGGAACGATCTCGTCCTCTATAATTTGTTTGGAAGTGATATCAGGCAGCACACCTTCCATACCATATCCGGTAGCAATATATACTTTGTGATCCTGAATCGCTGCCAGCACCACAATGCCATTGTTTGTTTTTTTATTCCCTACTTTCCAGTCGCGCAGAATTTTCAGTGCATAGTCCGCAATATCATAATCGCCTGTGGTCTGGACCGTCACGACCGCTATTTGTATCGATGTACTGTCGTCATAAGCCACCAGTTTGGTTTCGAGTTCTTCAACCTGATCACCTGTCATCACATGCGCAAAATCGTTTACCAACCGCGGCGGGTTGGGCGGCGGCGGAACATTTTGCGCGTTGCCGGCAAAACTGGTGAAAACCAGAAAAAACAGAATTAATTTCTTGAAATTCTTCATGTAAGGAAGGCTTTACCTGCCGAAAACAATATCGTCCGGCAACTCGTTGACATCGGTCTGCCGGTCGTAAGGAAAATGTTGTTTCAATGCTTGGCCGATGTCCATTATGACCTGGACAATGGCATCAGCATAGTGGTCCTTCTGAAAATGGGAAAGCATATGCAGGACCTCTTTTTGCCAGAAAATCTCACCTACCTTATCATGAATACCCTGGTCGCCGAAAACCGCCAGCTGCCGGTCTTTGACCGCCAGATAGATCAAGACTGCATTGTGTCCGGCCGTCTTGTCCATTTTTAGAAGAGCAAATACTTCCGCAGCCCGGTCGATGGGATCCACAAAACGACAGCGACTTTCCACGTAAACCCGGATTTCACCACTGGTTTGTTGTTCAGCTGTCCCGATGGCACCGACAATCTGTTTCTTTTCTTCCTCAGAAAAAAAATCCTTTCTTGAAAAAAATGGAATTTTCAAAACGATGGTATTAGGGCGATGGTCAGAACTTCACATCTGGTGCTTTATCTGCACCCGGATCAGATTGGAAGGGTGGTTTGGCATGAAAACCAAACATACCTCCAAAAATATTATTTGGGAAACTTCTGACAGTCTGGTTATAGTCCTGAACTGCAGCGTTAAAATCATTGCGTGAAACCTTAATCCGGTTTTCCGTTCCTTCGAGTTGCGCTTGCAGATCCCTGAAATTCTGCGTTGCTTTCAATTCCGGGTAAGCTTCTGCTACCGCAAGCAATTTACCCAGGGCACCACTCAACCCGGCTTGTGCCTGTTGAAATTTGGCAAGGTTTTCTGGCGTGAGGTCGCCGGCATTGATTTGTACCTGGGTTGCTTTTGCCCGGGCTTCAATCACATTGGTCAAAGTCGTTTGTTCGAAATTAGCCGCTCCCTTCACGGTATTGACGAGATTGGGAATCAGATCACTTCTGCGTTGGTAATCACTCTGCACATTGGCCCATTTATTCTTCACATTTTCATCTTTGGCAACCAGGTTATTGTAACCGCTGCAGGCGCATCCGCCAAAAAGCAGTATAACCCCGACTATAATAATGAGTGATAAATTACGCGTGCTCATAAGATTGTTTTTTGTTAGATGCTAAATGTAACAATTTCCTTGAAAAGAAGTTCGTTGAGACCCGGAATTAGGATTCCTGGTTGATGGCCGCTATCCCCGGAAGTTCTTTTCCTTCGAAATACTCCAGCATTGCGCCTCCTCCCGTGGATACATAGCTGACTTCGTCAGCCAATCCAAACATATTCACAGCTGCTACCGAATCCCCACCGCCTACCAGGGAAAAGGCTCCGTTTTTGGTGGCATCCACCACAGCCAGTGCAATGGATTTTGTGCCATGGCGGAAACTTTCCATTTCAAAAACGCCCATGGGACCGTTCCAGAGGATGGTTTTTGATCTCTTGATCACATTTGAAAACTGTTCGCTGGCATTTACCCCGATGTCCAGGCCCATCCATCCATCAGGAATATTATTGCTCGGCGCAGCCGAAGTCTGTGCTTTGGCATCAAATTTATCAGCTATCGTCGAATCGGCGGGCAGATGAATACATACACCCTTGGCCGTTGCCCTGGCAAGAATGCCCAAAGCCATAGAAATCCGGTCATCCTCACAAAGAGAGTTTCCGATCTTTCCGCCTTCGGCTTTCATAAAGGTATAGGCCATCCCACCCCCGATAATGATGTCCGTGGCTTTTTCAAGCAAGTTTTCAAGAATCAGCATCTTGTCGGAAACCTTGGCACCTCCGATGATGGCAACGAAAGGTTTTTTAGAGTCGTGTAATACTTTTTCGGCGCTCATCACTTCAGACTCCATCAAAAGACCGAACATTTTTTTATCCCCGGGGAAAAATTTTGCGATGACGGCAGTTGAAGCATGGGCACGGTGGGCAGTGCCGAAGGCGTCGTTGACATATATATCACCCAATTCTGCTAATTTTTTGGCAAATCCCTCATCTCCTTTTTCCTCTTCTTTATAAAAACGAAGATTTTCCAGTAGCAAAACCTGACCGGGCTTGAGTTGGGAAGCAGCCGATTTTGCCTGTGCGCCAATGCAATCATCCGCGAAAAGGACGGTTTTGCCGCCAAGTAAATCCGACAAATGTTTTACCAAGTACCTTAGGGAGTATTTGTCAGTTGGGCCGTCTTTTGGGCGACCCAGGTGGGACATCAGGATGACAGATCCTCCATCGTCGAGGATTTTTTGAATGGTTGGTACCGCGGCCCGCATCCGGTTGTCGTCGGTAATTTCCATCTTGTCCGTAAGCGGAACATTGAAATCCACCCGGACCAGTGCTTTTTTTCCTTTGAAATTGTATTGGGAGAATCTGGACATGTGGAAATTATTTAAGGGATAGAAGGAAGAAATCCCGCCGATGGCGGGATTTCCAAAATAAAATATTTATTTGCTTATCAGGCCGGCGAAGTAGTGTACTGTTCGCACCAGCTGACTCACATAACTCATCTCATTGTCATACCAGCTCACTGTTTTCACCAGTTGTTTTTCTCCTACAGTGATTACTTTGGTTTGGGTGGCGTCGAATAGAGATCCAAAATGACTACCCACGATATCGCTGCTCACAATTTCATCTTCCGTATATCCGAAACTTTCGTTACTCGCAGCTTTCATAGCGGCATTGACCTCTTCTGCTGTAACTTTTTTATTTAAAATGGTTGTCAGCTCGGTTAGTGAACCCGTAATAACCGGAACTCTTTGCGCATTTCCATCGAGTTTGCCTTTGAGTTGAGGAAGAACCAGTCCGATTGCTTTGGCAGCTCCGGTGCTGTTGGGAACGATATTCTGAGCAGCAGCTCTCGCACGTCTGAGATCTCCTTTTGGATGGGGAGCATCCTGTGTATTCTGATCATTGGTATAAGCATGTACGGTAGTCATGAAACCCATTTCAATACCAAATTTTCTGTCCAGCGTATCGGCCATCGGCGCCAAACAATTGGTTGTACAGGATGCGCAGCTGATAACCGTTTCCTTGCCGTCCAGGATAGAATGATTGACATTGAAAACGATCGTTTTCAAATCACCGGTAGCCGGAGCAGAAATCACTACTCTTTTAGCACCGCCTTTCAAATGAAGTTCTGCTTTGTCTTTGTCGGCAAAAAAACCAGTGCATTCCAATACTACATCCACATCATGATTTTTCCATGGAATCTCGGCAGGGTTTTTTTGTGCATATATTTTTATCTCTTCTCCGTTTACGGAAATGGAATTTTCAGAATGTTTTACGTCTTCATTAAAGCGGCCCTGTGCACTGTCATATTTCAGGAGGTGCGCCAATACTTGGGGACTGGTCAGATCGTTGATCGCGACGATGTCAATACCTTTCATATTGTAGATCTGGCGATATACCAACCGTCCGATCCTTCCGAAACCATTGATCGCAACTTTTACTGTGCTCATAGCTTTGATTGTTTGTTTTTAGGATGCAAAGTTACGAAACAAAAACATTTGGGAAGTTATCGGAACAGCCTATATCTTTGCAGACCCTAAACGGTAAAAATGCTTAGGGGTACAGTGTTAACGCCGCGTTGGTCAAGGGGTTAAGACGCATCCCTTTCACGGATGAATCACGGGTTCGATTCCCGTACGCGGTACAAATTCAGGTTTTTAAGAAATCTACAAATTATAATCCGCTGATCTTTAATGGTCGGCGGATTTTTTATTTCTCTAATATGAAGGGAAAATCAGCATTTTATGCCGTTTGATTGACGATTCGGGATAAAAAAGTTTCAAAGACTTACCCAACGATGGTTGCTCGAGCATGTGTTGGAACTCGATCCCAAACCTTTAGAATACTAAGCGCTAAAAGCCCTTGACCATCTGCGACAAATATTCCAATGTCGAATAGTCAAATCGAATCAGCAAATACAGTCAATTCTCTTGAAAAAACTGCCGACGATCCATTTAAAACGATTCAATTGATAAAGGACCAGTACAAAAGCGCCTCCAAACCTGAATGATAAACCAGCCGGTTAACCGAACGCAATGGCCGGCATTATACCAGGGGTCCGGTGAAATGAATATGTAAATTTGATTGAATTAAATAAATTGTCTCAGGGTCATTGATACTGCAATTAATCCACGATACGTATGCGTAAGTATACTTTAAGGCTTTGTTTTGCAGCCGCAGTTATTATGTATGCCGGATGGAGAAGTTGGCTCAACCATCAGGATATCCGCTACACCGTAGCAACCACCACAGGTAAGATACAAAATCCAAGAACCCACGGCGAAATCGAGTATCAATTCAGCGTTGACTATAAAATATACCGCTCTACTGCAGCCGCTTTAGATAACAAAGGGATCGTTTATCCAAATGGTCGGTACTATCTACGATTTCCCTATAAAACACCAGGTGCCGCCGAAATTCTCTGGGATCAGCCAGTTCCAGATTCAGTCAAAGAAGTGCCTTTTTCTGGATGGAAAGAAATTCCGGGAAATTAATCGTTCAACGTTATGCAGGCTATGACCCGTCTTTTCCTTTTCGCCGTCGATTTTGTAATGTCAGCGACCCTTCAGTCTACCCCAAAACGAATAGTTATTTTCGCTATCGTAACTTGAAAAATGTGATTAATTCATATTTTTCAAAGGATTAATATTCGAAGACTGATAGACCTGAATTCCAACAGTCAAAATGGAAATCAAAATTGCCGAACCGATAGCGGTAATAATTACCCAAATACCAATATCTATTCGATAGGCAAAATCCGCCAACCACCTTTCCTGAAAAATATAAACCAATGGCACCGCTATACTCGTTGAAATCAAAAGGAGTTTTAAAAATCGTTTGGATAGTTGAAGCGCCAGGCTCACAGGAGTAGCACCTAGTATTTTTCGAATCCCTATTTCCTTAGATCGGGCAAGCGTAACAAACTCAGCTAAACCAAATAATCCAAGGCAGGCGAAAAAGATAGCAAGCGTCGAAAAAAATCTGAACAATATCTCGATATTGTGATCCGGTTTATAAAGCATCATGTATTCGTCATCCAGATAATGATAGCTAAATGTTCGATCAGGCGAATATCCTTTCCAAACCCTTCGGATAAAATCAATCGCATCTGGAACATTGTCCGATGAAATCCTGACAAGCATTTCCTTCATTTGCGTCGTATCCAGGATAAGAGCTACGGGACCTTTTGCCAGGTGCATCGAACCCAACTGGATGTCCTGTACTACAGCCTTTACGACTCCAGGATCTTCATGATAAATTATTTTGCCAACAGCTTCCTTAGGCTTCCAACCCATAGCTCTCGCGGCGGTTTCATTCAAAATATATGTATTATAAATGGGAAAACTGCTATTTTGCTTATTAGTCTTAAATAAATCGGCTTCGCTGAAATCGCTCCCCTCCAAAATATTGATATGAAGGGTTTTTATAAAATCTAGATCTACTGGTATAATATTTAATGACAACATACGTCCACCAGATCCGTTCTGATCGCTTATCCTTTTCTTGTCCGCCAGGTTATCAGCGGTATTCCTGTCTTCCCACTGAATCAGGCTTGGAGTTTCAAAGCATGCCGATACGTTCATTATTTTTGAGCTGCTTAGCAATTCTTTTTTTACCGCGCCATAGTGATTCCTGATCGACTCATTAATCGGTAATACGATGATTCCCGCCTTTTTAAAGCCTAAATCCTTGCCTCTCAAGAAGTCAAGCTGCCTGGTTATTAAAATAGATGATGCAATCATAAACACAGAAATCACAAACTGAACAATGATCAGTAAATTCCTGATGCCAGCGCTTGATTTAGAAATCCCGGAATTCCTTGTGAGCAATTGGACCGCAGGAACGCCCGAAAAAATAAAGGCCGAATATACACCAGCTCCCATGGTAATGATAGTTAACAACACAGATTGTGCTAAGATTGCTCTAGGAGTAAAGAGCCCGCCAAAGCTCAATTTTAATCCCAATCGAGTATGGACAAAATATAAAACTCCGTAATTGATGATTAGACCTAGACAGTAGGCAAGAAATACCAAAAATGCAGATTCCGTTAGATTATTGATAAACAATTGCCTTTCCCCTGCACCTAAGATTCTGCGGATGCTGATTTCATTGACTTGTCTGGTCGATTGAGCGATTGCTAGATTCGTATAGTTGAAACATACAATCACTAAAATCAAAAATGCTATACTTGCAACAATATATACATATACGCTACTTCCGTTGGCTTCTAAACCTTCTAAATCCGAAAAAAGATGAACAGATTTTAATGGCTCTAGTTGTAGGCGCAGGTAATCAGTACCCGAGGAATTGGTACTCATTCTTCCGGTTTCGCTATCCATATATTGATTTATTCCCTGACGCAAACTATTTCTTGTCACGATATTATTGGTCAAAATGTAAGTGACACAATTAAAATCCCACCACTCTTCCTGCTTTTGGTTTACAATTTCTATGTAGGATTCAATTAGTTCAAATTGTATCTGCGAGTTGTCGGGCGGATCGGACAGGATACCCTCAATAACACAAAACCTGTTATCTATCTGACATGTCCTATTCAACACATCGTCGGTACCAAAATATTTCCTGGCTGCGCTTTGGGTAATCAAAACTTGATTAGGTTCGACGAGAAGATTCCGGGGATTTCCTTTCCTGAGTTTGAATGAAAATACATCCAGAAACGCTCTGTCCACACAGATATGGTTAGTCACCAAATAGTTATTTTCACCGACATGAAGGATAGACGGCTTTTTTTTAATTCGGACAAATGATAAAATCGACGGGAATATTCTTTTTAGTTCCGGACCAGCTTTACTACCAGTTACGGCAGTTCGTACAATCGTTCCAGCATCGCTGTACTGCATAGTAACCCGATAAATTTGATCTGATCGACTGTGAAACTCATCATAATCCAATTCATTCGAAATATATAAGCCGGCCAATACACAACTGCATATTCCAACGGATAATCCACTTATGTTGATTATGGAATACAATTTGTGCGAAATCAGTCTGCGCCAAGCACGTTTCAGAAATGTTTTTAACATCTTCGCTTCAGTTACTCAGGCTTTCGTTTAATAAATGGAGATTTAATTTCTCGTTTGTATACCACTCATTTTTGACTTTTTGTAGATCCAATAGAAACTTCTGATTCTTTAGCAACATATTAACCAGTTGTCGCGCAAATATCCTCGATGCTTCTGAGTCACTCGGGTAGTGAACACCAATAATCTCTCTGGCATGAGCCATCGCATATGCATCTTTGATGAAATAATCAGTAAATTCAGGCGCCAATAATGCATAGATAAAAGCGTATATATAAGCATAGGTAACATGCCCGCTTGGATAGGATGATGCCTTGGATTCTTCGAGATCATGTATTTTTGAGTCCAACATGTAAGGTCGCACACGTTTATACTTAAATTTCAATGACCAAAGAAAATAATTGGCGTCTTCTGCGACATTTGAAAAGAGCGAATCAGTTACTGGTAGTTTTACGGAATTGAACCAATAACCTATGAGCTTACCCATATCGGCAGGTGATAAAAAAACGCTAGACATATACAAACTCGAACGAACGTCTTCAATGCTTCTATTCTCTTGTAAGCCAAGGAGATAATTCAATTCAGCTCGGGTTTGCCGGGAACTGTTAGCCGGAGGATCTGGCAAACTGAAATCATTGATGTTAACATCCTTCAAATAATGTGGTTTATCATTTAAAACTTTGCTCGCAAATTTTTCATCATAGGGGAAAATAAGCTTGTCTATTGCTTCGTGATCTGATAAGGGTTTTGGGTCTAATTCCCCTAGTGTTTTATAGTGTCCGCGAATGGGCGTCAATTCAGTCGGAACAGTTGGTACGACTAGATTTTGTGTCTGACTTATTTTAAATGTTGTCAACAAGTAAATTAAAAGCGCAAAGGATTTCTGCATTTTGCAACATATTTTAACCTAAAGATATTTCCCGTGCAACCCAAAAAATTGTAAAAAATGACTAACTTCTGGATAAAGTCAGTATATGAAGCATAGAATGAGCCCGTTTACATCCTCCTACTACATATGGAACGAATCATCCGCGGTTTTCTATTCTTCAAGTTTAACTCCATTGCATAGTCACAACACAATGCAATTGGTGTTGGATATACAAAATAATTTTAGATTCAGGTTGGAAAATGGTCACTGGAATAATTATAAAAATTTGATCATTCGGGAAAATGTGCTTCACCAGATCGATACGAATAAAAGTGTTCAGCTGATTATCTATCTGAATCCGGAAAGTCCAGTTTCCAAAGCCATCAAATTGTCATTTCCACCTGGAAAAGACATCTATGAACCGGATTTGAATATTTACCACATGATAAATTCCGGTGAGTTGGAAAAGGCCATTGTCCATCCGGAACCTATAAGCATGAAAAAACTAGTAAACAATTTACTCAGCGGATTATGCCAAAAAAAAGAATTTGAAAATTTGGATAAACGGGTATCCATGGTCGAGCGAATTATTTCAAATCAGGATCCAAGATTAATTTCAATCAAAATGCTTGCAGAAAAAGCGTGTTTGTCGGAAAGCCGCCTACGTGCTCTGTTCAAAAAAGCGACAGGTACAACGATCCACCAATATATCCTTAATAATAAAATCAGGTTCGCAGCCAATCAGCTGATGGCAGGAAATTCCATCAGTGATGCTGCTTTTGAAGGCGGATTTGTGGACAGCAGCCACTTTCATAAGATGATGGTAAAAATGTTTGGAATAACTCCTTCGGATTTTCTGCAAAACAACAAGCAGAAAAAATATCTGATTTGTGATTCAAACCGGCTTAATTTTAAAACAAAAGTGCGCGATTAAAACTTTTACGACACTAAAATTAATTAACTTCAATTCCCAAAAACAATGATTATGAAAAATAATTTTCCAAGGCTAGATAGAAAATCATGTTTTTTATTTCTTTTTATTTTTGCAGCCATTTTTGCATTTGTCCGGCCAAATTACAGCCTAGTCGGGAAGTGGACAGTATATAACTCAGATGGATCTTCTATAGGAGAATATGTAGACCTAAAAACGGACCTTACGTATACAGTTACATTACCAGACGGATCAATAGGTGAAAATGGAAACTATCTTTTTAAAGATCCCGTCTTTTCTATTAAGAATATTAAAGATGTTTGTGGCAAAGGATATTGGGGTAAATATAAATTGACTTTTGTCGGAGCCGATTCTATCAATTTTACCTTAATTGAGGATAGCTGTTCATCAAGACGTATGGATATTGTAGGTTTCAACCCTGGCTTAAGAAGAGTGAAGTCGAAATAACATATATATGCGATCGCCGCTTGGCTTGCAGATAGTCACTTCTTCCATACGGCTCCCAGTTAAATGATTTATAATATTTTCTGAGGGAAAAAAGTTGCAGGTGCAATCTTCGATATTTCGTTCACAGCTTTCTACTTCTCGAGTTGAAAGAGAATTACTTCCAGATAAATCGTGTTAAAAAACAATGCTGATCTGAAACGGTCCGCATTTTCGTTTTTTGTAGCCAACCGTAGTTTTTTCTTGTTCTTTACAGCCGAGGTTTCTACCAAACTGGATTTTTTTTGTTCTTGCCATATAACTGATTTCATCGACCTTTCCTGTCTTATATCAATCAAATACATGAACCTACAACACGGGCTTTTGATCCTGGTATTTCAGGTCTTCTGTTATATCGATTCCTATGCCCAATCCCCAATGCAAAACCCCTCTTTAAAAGTCATTATCATCCGCCATGCTGAAAATCCGCTGAAAGGAGACAATTTATCCTGCCAGGGATTGAATCGTTCTATACAACTTCCGCCCGTTTTGTATTCGAAATTTGGGATACCAAACTTTGCATATGTTCCCGCTATCGGACGCGGTCCTGCCACTAAACACGCAAGGATGTTTCAGACAATAGTTCCCATGTCCATAGAATATAACCTCAAAATTAATAGCAACTACGATGAAAATGACTCAACAAACATAGCATCTGAAATCAAATCCAAAAATGGAACAGTATTAATTGTTTGGGACCATAAAGCCATTCCCTCGATTGTCAGAGCATTGGGGGTTGCAGGGTTTTACCTCAAATGGAGTGAAGAGGACTTTGATAGTATCTGGATTGTAACATTTACCAACGGAAGGGCGATTTTTTCAGCGGATAAAGAAGGTCTTTCTCCCGGGTTAAAATGCCCCGGTACCGAGTAAAATCTTATATAAAAATCCAAAAACCTCAACTACTTAAACCAAATGATAAAAAATGGTCTCCCGGGTAGACTGTTTTGATTTGAATTATCAGTAAAATCAAAATGTTATTTAGACCAAGGCAAATACAAAACATTTATATTGACTCCTGAAAAGATGAATATTATTGAATTACAATCCTATATTGAGTCCATTGAAAAAAATGCTTCGCTGAAGGAAGCTAAAAAATTAGAACAACGAATTGAAGTCATTGACTTTATTGAATTTCATATTCTATTCCTGATAGAAGACTTACAGGGAAATGCTATCCCATTCTTCAACCTTATTTCGCTTAAGGACAGGGCAGAAAAAATAAAAGCTGAGTTGGAAGAAATCAATCGCTGGCTATTTGATAGACTCAGGACCCAAATTCAATTAGCGACTGACAAAACCAAAGAATTCAAATCACTGGTCGACCAATACATCGACTATGATCTATACGACAATGTAAATCGCCAAGAAATAGCTTACGATCACCTGGACATTCTGATCAACGGACTATGTAATTTTCTGGACATACCGGAACAGACCAAAGATTTAGATCATGAGATGGTATATTATCAAAAAACACCCGCTCGAATTGTACTGGAATTGGTAGAGAAGTCGAATTATCAAAAAGGAGACTTTTTTGTGGATCTGGGTTCCGGTTTGGGTCAAGTTGCCATCCTGGTGAATCTTCTGACGGGTATCCCATGTAAAGGCATTGAATACGAACCTTCGTTTTGTTCCTATGCGGATATTTGCGCCAAGGGACTTACCCTGTCCAATGTGACATTCCTAGAGGCCGATGCACGGAAGGCTGATTATTCCGAAGGAACTATATTTTTTATGTTTACGCCCTTCCGGGGCGAGATGATGGAGGAGGTCTTAAAACTCTTGAAAATACAATCCGTTTTAAGAAAAATAAAAATCATTACTTATGGACCCTGCACTTCCCAAGTCGCTTTACAAGACTGGCTGCACTTTGCTATACCCAAACACGATGACATGTACCAACTGGGCATTTTTACCAGCTTATAACATTGAAAATCTGTCCCGTATGTCATAATCCGTTACAAAAACTGTTGGGAAGTCAACAGAACTGCCTACGTCAAAACGATTATCATTTGCTGGAATGGATATCAAAAGTTTAAATACTTTTCTGTTTGTACCCTTAAAACAGGTAGGCAGATCGAGGAAGTTCAAAAATTATTAAGCCTGATTCGGCTGGACAGAAAATACCGCAAGAATCGGGTTGATCCGTTTTCCTCTTTGAAGGATATTTGTGTATTAAATCATTTCAGATGAGCACGCAAGAAATTATAGACTATCGCCGGATTGCAGAAGCGATTGAATATATCCGCAACAATTTCAAGAACCAGCCTCCGCTAGAGAAAATAGCCGAGAAATCTAATCTCAGTCCCTTTCATTTCCAACGCATGTTCAGTGAATGGGCAGGAACCACGCCCAAGAAGTTCTTACAATACACCAGTCTAGAATATGCCAAAAAAATTCTAAAAGTAAATCAGGCTTCTTTGTCAGAAGCCGCCTTTGAAACGGGACTTTCCGGCAGCAGCCGGCTCCATGATCTGTTTATCAAGATCGAGGGCATGACACCGGCTGAATATCGCAACGGCGGCCAGGATCTGGACATTCACTATAGTTTCGCTGAAAGTCCCTTCGGAAACCTGATAGTTGCTTCAACAAAAAGAGGTATTTGCCACCTATCTTTTCAGGAAGATGAAAAAAAGGCCTTACATGATCTCATCAACAAATTTCCCAACGCTTCCTATACCCGGAATCTCGATTTGCTGCAGCAAAATGCTTTGTTCATTTTTCAAAACGACTGGACAAAATTGCATGAAATCAGGTTACACCTGAAGGCAACCGATTTTCAATTGAAGGTTTGGGAGTCCCTGTTGAAGATTCCCATGGGTCAGCTATCGACCTATGGAGCGATTGCAAAAGGTATTGAAAGACCTGGTGCTTCCCGGGCGGTCGGTACAGCCATCGGAAGCAATCCCGTGGCGTTTTTAATCCCATGCCATCGTGTGATCCAATCGTCCGGATCATTTGGGGGTTATATGTGGGGTCCTTTGCGAAAAACGGCTATGATCGGTTGGGAAGCAGCAAAAACTCAAAAACAGTATGACCTGCTCCCTCAAAAATAAAAATATGGATTTAATTCGCCCTCCAGTGACTAATCTTTTACCCAATGGGGGAACTGTTCATTATTTTGGACCGATTATGGAATCCATTACTGCCGATGTATACCTGGACGTCTTGCTAAAAACAATCGCCTGGAAAAACGACGAAGTGATCCTCTTTGGAAAACGAATTCTTACAAAGCGTAAGGTCGCCTGGTATGGTGACAGTCATTTCGAATACTCTTATACCAATACCCAAAAACGTGCCCTGCTCTGGACCCAAGAATTATTGGAACTTAAATTGAAGGTGGAAGAAATGTCGGGCGAATCCTTTAATTCCTGCCTGATGAATCTTTACCACAATGGCCGAGAAGGTGTAGGCTGGCACAGTGACGGTGAAAAAGATCTGAAAAAGGACGGTGCAATTTCTTCTCTGAGTTTCGGGGCTGAGAGAAAATTTGTTTTTAAAAACAAAACCGATAAAACCACCGTCGAACTTTTTTTGGAACACGGCAGCCTGATGGTCATGAAGGATTCAACGCAAACAAACTGGTGGCACCGCCTTCCTCCCACTGTCCGGATAACCGAGCCCAGGGTAAATCTTACCTTCCGGACGATTATTTAAAGATACCCGACAAAAGTTGACTTAAGATAAATCTCATTCGAAAAATTCGATATCTACTTGATATAATACCGGAATCTCAATCTTAAGATGTTATCATCTTCATTGCTGAACTCCGCATCGATGGTATTCTTGGAATATTGATAGGTGTAAATAGATTCAAAACGCCAGCGGTCGCTGAGTTTATACCCCAATCCTAATCTGAGCAACATTCTATTTGAAAATCTTTCCTGAATCTCCTTGTCAAGCGTAAAGAATAACTCCAGATCGGATAAAATATACCATAAATGATTGGTAGCAAAGGATTTTCCATTGATAAAATAAGTTTCTTCCAGCCTATACCTTGTTCGCCAATCGTGACTCCAAAAACCGGTTTCAAAAGTATACTGATTTCTTGATTCGACTCTTGCAAGTATCCTTACCTGTAGTTTTGTTAACGGCACAAAATGAAATCGTATGCCCAGACCCGGTCTTATTTCCCATGTATTGTCACCGGTTTGTTGAAGCGTGTTGATTGAACCAACATAAAACAAAAGATCCCAATGGTTTCCAAGCGATTTCTCAATTCTGGGAAGAATATTTAAACTATGCCATTTGTCGCTGTTATCTAGAATAGTCCTGTAGGAAATTTCGCAATCAAATGAAAACCTATTTTGCAATGGTTTGTTGATCGTGAAGTCTGTCCACAACTGGGTCGATCTGGTTTGGGCTCTGGAAAGAAGCGTTGCGAATATAAATGCGCTGGTAAAAAAATATTTAAGCATTGTAACCGCAGTTATACCGCAGACTGATTAGATGGATTCAAATCAGTAATTTATGTATTTAATTCAGCATTTTCACATCCAGGTATTGACCAATCCGGGAAATTCTCAGCCCTTGTTTCAATCAGGTTTTTTCATAACACCGATTCGGGAACCGGCCCAGTCAGGGAATAAGACATGGTCATCGTTTATACCAAGGTGGTTGTCGGCCACTTCGCTGAATACAGATCTAAAATCTGTCGTCACTGCCAAATCTCTTCCCTCTTCCAGATTTTCAACCGCCAGCGCAAGTACATTGCCGTGCACTTTCCCGCCTCTGACTTTATTTCCCAGAATAAAATTACAGGAAGCCCGTCCATGGTCTGTGCCACCAGTTCCATTCTGATGAACCGTTCTTCCGAACTCAGTCATGGTCATCACGACCACTTCGTCCTGGTATGAACCCAGATCAGTCCAAAAGGCGGTGATACTATTGCTTAAATCGGCTGCATTGTTTGCGAATATGCCCGTAGCAGTTCCTTGGTTAAAATGGGTATCCCATCCGCCATGTTCTGCAAATGCCACTTCCAAACCCACGTCCATTTTTATCAGTTGCGCGATTTGTTTCAATGCATTTCCCAATGCGGTTGATGGATAGACGGCCTGATTGGCGGGCTGATAATTTTTGATATCGGATTGTTTCAAAAGTTTTATGGCATCAAAACTTTCCTTCCCCGCTTGTTGAAGAAGGCCTGGCGTAGTTTGGTCGTATAAATCTTCGAAGCTTGTGGAAGCTGATTTTATGCTCATTGGATTTCCCCGAAGCTGCAAGGCGAAATCCTGTAAATTACTGATGGCTATGCATGGGGTATCTCCATAAAACGATCGCGGCAGTGCGGAGGTAAGGCTGACTGCCTGAAATGGTGTCTTCTGTTCGGAAGGGATCAGACCCGCTGCCCTGTTCAGCCAACCGCTTGATGTGCCCTTATTGAAAGGCGTGCCCGATTCCATATAATCCTGCGCGTCAAAATGTGAACGGGTATTGTTGGGTGACCCGATTCCGTGAACAATAGCAAGTCTGCCGTCCCGGAATAATGGCTCGAAACCCTTGAACATAGGATGAAGACCGAATCGTCCGTCCAGATCGATTAAGGGTGCATTGCCACCAGCCAAACCAGCGGCCGCTGTCATGAATAAATTTGGCCTGGCGACCATCAGGTTATTGTCAGTAAAGGGTGTCACGGCCATCAACCCATCCATTGCCCCACGCTGAAAAATACATACGAGGGTTTGCGTTTTTTTATAAGGGCCGATTTTCTTTTTCCAAAGGGCTGCTTTCATGGCAAAAGCTGGTATACCCCCTGCAAGACCGACGCCGATCAGTGCCAGTCCACTTCCTTTAATAAATCCTCGTCTGGTTGCCATATGGATAGGTTTAATTCATCTTCGTTGAAATTCAGGGGAACCGATCAGGATCCCCACAACTTGTGCCAGCATCGTATTGTTTTGTTTGGTTCGTTGTTGCGTCATGGCTATGCTGGCCTGACGCAGACTGTCTGAATTACCCGCGCCGTTTTCAGAAATAATTTTGGACGAAGCTGCAGCCGAAACTTTTTGAGCGAGTGCGGGATCATTCAAAAGAGGACTGAGCCTTTTTTGCATCTGAAGGGCATCGCTGAGCGGTATCAAAAGTCTTCCATAGATTTCCAAGGCGGCCGCCGCACTTTCTGGCTCATGTCGATTGTTTAGCGACAGCAGGTCAACGGTAATACCCTGAATACGCCCCCCAGCAAATGCCAATCCGAAATTCATCCGATTCAATAAGGAACCGGTGTTGATCCAATACAAGCCTTTGTCCGGAAAACCGGTAGGGGCCTGGTAATTGTATATTTTCTCACCCATTCTGCCGATCCAGTTATTGAGGGCATTTGGATCGTCAATGTGCACATTCAGACTTCTTACTGAACTGATGGCCAGTTCAAAAGGCGATTTTATTTTCTCTTGAATTGCCTGGGGTGACCAAAATTCAGGGGATGAAACCAGCGTGATCAAAACAGCCCGGATATCTCCGTCTGACTGAACAAAGGTTTTGGTCATTTTTTCCACCAGGCTGGTGGCGGGTGTATCGTTTGCGAAGCGAATGGCAATTTCCCGACAAATAAACCGGGCGGTTGAAGGATGATGGGAAAGTATATGGAACAATTCGAGTCCCTCTTCGTATCCCCCACCTGCATAAAAGATATGACCCAAGACCACTTTTTGCGTCATATCGTGGCGCCTGGGATTGAATAAGAAGTCACCTTCGTGAACCCAACCAGGATTTTTTGAAGAGTCAGCAGAAATTTTTTGTCTTGCATTGTCCATATTGTCAAAATCCCCCATTGGATAAACCGTCCAGCCCGTCAAAACTTTTGCTGCCTCAGTTACATCTGCCTGACTATAACCCCCATCTACGCCCAGCGTATGGAGTTCCATTACTTCGCGTGCATAGTTTTCATTTAGCCCTTGCAGTTGTTTTTGTTTTTGCGGATTCCCTTTCCAGTCCTTTTTTGTAGTGTCCGTAGCTACAGCACTGCTGAAATTATCCAAATAGTAAAGCATCGCTGGAGATTTAGCTGTGCTCACCAACAAATCCTCAAACTTCGCCAGGGACCTGGGCCTGATGATGTCCCTTTCATAATTGGGAATGAATTCTGCGCAATCATTTTTCACCATGGCTACATTGAAATGGTTAAACCAGAAACTGGTCATCACTTCCTGTAATTGATTTTCACTGTAAGCAGCCCGAAGAATTTTTTGACTGATGAATTGTTTATACAGTTCTTGTTGGGGTTTCAATCCCCTATCTTTCATGTACTGATCCACAATTACCTTATAGGCTTTTTTGTCGGTCTGTTTATCAACCGAATCTTTATTGAGTACACCATCCTTGATAGCCATCCTTACTTCCCTACCTCCTCGTGGATACATGTCGACGATCTGGGTATTGCTGAGGTATAAAGCATCGTATTGGCGAAGCATCATCCGCAGGGAATCATCGGGGTATTTCGCCTCCAATTGTTTCAGAAACCAATTTTCCAGACCTTCTTGCACCACTTGATCAATTTGCCCGGGAGTGGCTCCAAATGTGAATCGACTGAGCAGATGAGCTGCAGCCACCTCTGGGGAAAGTCCGGCCGCTTTGTAAGGAAACTTCAGTTTCTTGTACCCAGGACGATCAGTAAACCAAAACGAAGACAGCATGGTCTGCACCACGCATCCGATCACAATGACTAGGATCCCCCTTCGTATAAACTGAATGGACAATTCAAATAATTTAAGGATGGAACAATGAACGGCTGGCTATTAAACCACCAAACTACCCAAAAGATTATCCAGGAGGGGCTTATTAGGCATTCATTAACAAAGATGTACCCACCGAAAACAGTCTCAGTCTAAAATTGGACCATTACCCTTTTTTCTTCTTATTGCCCGCACTACCATACAGATTCACGACCCATCTTCTGGGGAAGAATCGGATTAAGGATGAACTGATTTTTGCCAGCGTGCCGGGTACAATAATCAGTTTTTTGTTGAGTGTCTTTTTAACCGCTACTTCACCGACCGTCTCCGGATCCAGTGCCATTTTATTACCAAACCAGCCCAGTTTGGCCTTGGTATCCTGTACGATTTCTGGTTTCGTGTAGACCGGCCCCGGACAAAGGCAACTCACACTAATATGCTTATCCTTAAGCTGATACCTGAGTGAATAACTAAAAAAGACCACAGCCGATTTGGTGGCAGAATACATGTTTTTAATGGGAATGGGCGCAAACCCGGCCATGCTGGCAACATTTAAAATATAAGAGGGCGCGTTTTTTTCCAGCAATGGCAACAAAGTAAGAGAAAGCGCCATACAGGATTCTATATTGAGTCTTACCATGTATCGAAGGGAGTCCAGTGGAAAAGACAAGTAATCATTGGCCCCTCCAAGGCCGGCCACATTGCACAAAATTTTTAATCGGATGTTCCTTTCGGTGCACCATTTTGCAATAGCCGTGGCACAGCTGTCAAAACTCAGGTCCATCGACAAAATGTCCACGTGGATATGGTATTTCGCTTCCAAGTTATTTTTTGCAGTTTGTAAGGTATCCCAATGTCTGGCGATCAGAATCAAATTATATCCTCTTTTTGCCAGTGCTATCGCGATGCCGTATCCGATTCCCTTACTCCCGCCGGCTACCAGCGCATAAGGCCTCAATGAATCTTCATTGTTGAATTTGGGCAAAACCTCGGTGAATGCACAAATAGTGCTGCAACACAACACCAGTTGGATGATGAGATATTTCATAATTACTTACTGATTTTAGTCTCTCTTATTTATTTATTCCTCTATTATTTCTTTTTTCCAAATCTGTATAGTATACGAGCAACATAATCTTGGGGAACAATTCTTAGCAGACAAGAAAACAGCTTCGACCATCTGCCAGGCACAATGATCATTTTACGTTTAAGCATCGCCCGCACTGCCCTTTCTCCGACTTGGTCAGGTCTTATCGCCATTTGTTTACCGATCCATCCCATCTGCTTTCGGGTTTCTGCTTCAATAGCCGGTTTTGTAAATACCGGTCCGGGGCACAAGCAACTGACGGATATACGGTCCTTCTTTAATAGATATTTCAGTGAGCGGGAGAACGATATTAAACCTGACTTGGTGGCGGCATAGACGTTCTTCATAGGAATTGGAGCAAACCCCGCCAAACTGCTGACGTTTAAAATATAGGAGGGTGTCGTTTGCTGTAAAAGCGGAATAAACAAATAAGAGAGCGCAATGGCTGACTCTAAATTTAATCGGATCATGGTCCTTATCTTTTCCAACGGCAAATTTGGAAAATCTATCGATCCGCCTAGACCTGCTGCATTGCATAGAACATTTACAGGAAGATGCCGCGTGGTAAACCATTCCAATAACTGTGCAGGTGTTTCTGTATGGGATAGATCCCCACAGAAAACTTCCACCTGAATCAAATACTTTTTTTCAAGAAAGGTCTTGGTATGTTGGAGGTCTTCCGCATTTCGGGCCACAATCAATACATTAAACGATCTTTTGGCCAGGGCCTCTGCGATCCCCAGGCCAATGCCCTTGCTACCTCCTGCAACGATTGCCCAATTCATTCCTGGTGAATTTCTTGAAACAGAGACCTTAATATGCTCCTATCCCCGAACCCTTGCAAGGTTCAAGTGTAGGATGATCCAGGCAATCGGTATGCCCCTGTTCCTGGGTAATTATTTACCCGCCCACTGGTATCTGTTTTCGGGATAGTTCCGTAAATTCATTACGACCGCATCAATGCTGCCCTGTATGAAACAGAGGTTAACCTGGCTATGTCTCGTGCTAAGTTTTCAAGTCGCCCAAGCCCAATGGGTTGGCGTACTCACTTATACGGATAATTATGACATTGGGCAGATTGCCGGAAAAACGATTACCACCATTTATGAATCGACCGGCAGGGGACGAATAGATTCGAAGACCTATCCGACCAAGTCACCCAACAACGATCTGGCTGAAAAAGATCAAAATGAGCTCTTATTCGATTTTTCAAAACAACAAAAAACAATATTGATCCAAAATACCAAACTAGCTTTTACCCAGGCGCTCTCAACGGAGGATCAAAGAAATCAACAAGTATGGCAAATGCAAGGAGGATCTGTTACTATTGAAAATCTAGGGTCTGAAAAAGTTGGGCAATTCAATTGCATTCATTATGCCGTGACCACTGCTTCAACCAAAACAAAGATGTCGGCCAGTATGCCGAAAAAGAACATATGGATAACCAGCGATCTGGGTAATTCCAATATATGGTATGTAGGTCCCTATCTCTATTATATAGCAGGTGGTTTTCAACAGAAAAAACTTGCAGATGCGGGTGTAACCGGCGTTGTTGTCAAATGGCAGTATGGCGATGCTGAAGCCATATTGACCGGTTATCAGCAGGGGCCTGTTCCCGCTTCAACATTTGCCGTGCCCTCCGGTTACACTGCCCAATAACGCTTCAAAATCATACTTTTTCATGAAACAATTCATCGCCCACTTTAGCCTGGTAGTAAGGGACTATGACGAAGCCATTAAATTTTACACGGAAAAATTGGATTTTATTTTAAAAGAAGACACCGTTTTGAGTGAAACCAAAAGATGGGTGCTCGTCTCTCCACCGGGATCCAAAGAATGTAGCCTTCTGCTGGCCAAGGCCGCCAGCGAGCAGCAAAAAAAAATTATAGGAAATCAAACGGGCGGGAGGGTATTTTTATTTCTGCACACCGACAACTTTGATCGCGACTATAGGGAAATGAAGGAACGAGGGGTAATTTTCGTGCGTCCTCCAGCCAAAGAAATTTACGGAACGGTAGCAGTTTTTGAAGATTTGTATGGAAATCTGTGGGATTTGCTTGAACCCGTACAGGCCGACCGGTAGACAACCAATTTTTAATACCAGAATCCTTCGATTCATTTTCCTCCCCGAATTTATAGCCCACCAAACATGGAGAAGGAAATACATTAGCCAACGACCCTTGCTGGCATCTCCAAAATAAATTTGGAAGATTTGTAAAGTTTACTTTACTTTTAGTACCGCAAACTTGATATTATGACCAGTACCAAATACCTGTTTCCCTATAATAGCCGATTTGTGGGGATTGCATTGATTTTAGCGCATATCCCTGTCAAACTCTTATGGGATGCTTATTACCCCAACGGATATGACCATCATGCCATGGCCAGTGAGACCTCTTTATGGTCACCGCCCCATTTGTTTTTTATCGGCACGACCCTGATGGTCCTCGTTGGTCTTTTTCTGGTGGCTTTTTCGAAAGAAAAAATTGAAGATGAACACATCGTTCAATTGCGACTGGATTCGCTTCGGTGGGCTATTTATTTAAATTATGCCATTTTGCTCTTTAGTCTGGTATTTACGCAGGGTGGTGATACCAAACATATTCTTCTTCTCAATATCTGGCTACCCCTGTTATTTTTTATTCTTCGTTTTCAGTGGGTGCTCTATAGAATTAAACGTTCGGCAAAATCAGATGAAACCCGTTTATGAAAAACAATATCCGAGTAGAACGTGCTATCAAAGACATTACCCAGGCGGGACTTGCTGAACAGGTGGGTGTGACCCGACAAACTATACATTCGATCGAAAGCAATAAATATATCCCTTCGACTGTGCTAGCTTTGAAAATTGCCCGTGTTTTCGGAAAACCGGTAGAGGAAATATTCTCATTGGAAGAAAACGACCAATAGTTTAATACAAAACAATAAATCATGAACAACGCTGCAGAACCTACTTTTGGGAATGGGAAAATTTGTTATGTCGAACTCCCTTCGACAAATATTCAGGAATCAAGCGATTTTTATCGGGATGCCTTGGATTGGCAAATTCGCCAAAGAAGTGACGGCTCCACAGCCTTCGATGACGGAGTCGGACAGGTCAGCGGAACCTGGAGAACTGACCGAAAACCTTCAACAGGCATAGGAATACTGGTTCATATCATGGTAGATGATATTGAAGTGTCGATGAGGAAAATAAAAGATCATGGCGGGTCCATTGTACAGGAAGTCGGTATGGATGCACCGGAAATTACTGCATGGTTCCGTGATCCCTCCGGAAACGTACTCGGTCTATATCAACAACGATGACAACTTCAAGCCGATTAGTCAAACAATCGGAGAACCTTATCTTATGACAAATACAAGATTGCTCCAAAATGTTTATTTAATTTTGACAGTGAACTCGCTATTTTAAAAAGCCCGTTTCTTGAACGGATGGTCCTGGACACCCTACAATGGTCGCTGCTCAAAAAATGAAGACTCTGCTGGTTTTTGTATTGGTAGTCAGTTGCATTCAATCCATTGAAGCGCAAAAAAATGTAGACACACTAAGCCATCAAGTATTAAAAAGTGATACGATATTTAGCCAAAAAAAAGTTATTCCCCCAACTGCCCCTCATTTTAAAGAATGGATAATTCCTTCAGCAATGGTCATTTACGGGGCAATGACCATTCATATCGATGCTTTCACAGATTTAAATGAAGATGTAAAAGATGAGATTTGGAACAAATATCCTCACCACACTGTAACCATAGACAATTATCTTCAATTTGTTCCGGCAATCGCAGTATATGGATTGAACTTCGTGGGTATCCAGGGAGAACATAATTTTCTTGACCGTACCATGATTTATGCTCTTTCCAATGTAATTATGGGAGTCACCGTTTTTTCACTAAAAAACATTACCCATGAACAAAGACCCAATGGCAGCGACTACCAGTCATTTCCTTCAGGTCACACAGCTGAAGCATTTGCCTCGGCTGAATTTCTTATGCAGGAATATAAAAATGTATCCTTGTGGTATGGAATCGGCGGGTATGTGGTGGCATCCTCCGTTGCCTACCTGAGAATGTATAACAACGATCATTGGTTCAGTGATGTAGTAGCCGGTGCCGGATTTGGAATCCTTTCGACCAGGTTGGCATATATCCTATATCCCAAAATAAAGAAGATATTTTCCCATACCCCCGTACCCAATTCAGTATTGATGCCCTGTTACCGAAACAGTTCTTTTGGAATTGCTTTTGTTCATGAATTCAAATAACATAAGTGCCTTCCGGTAATTTTCCAGCCGTTTTCGGCTGTCCAATCATTCGATCGGAGCCGCCTGAATATCTGGATTCTCATTTTTTTCCTTTTTGAAGTCCAATTTCCCAAACTTCCAGGTGAAATTTAGCCCAAACGACCGAAAGGGAATTTTCCTGAGACTGTTGATCGTAAAATCAGGTCCGTATAAAATGGTGGGCTGATTCAAATACTCGCTGAAAATATTGGTAGCGGTTATGGCAATGCTACCTTTTTTCTTCCACAACTGTTTTCGAAAAGCAAACGTATAGGTCGAGAAAGAAGGATATTTTCCTTGTATTTCATTACGTGGTGAATTGAAACTGGCGAAGAACTCGCCGGTGAGATTGGTCGTAAAATAATAACTCAGATTCATGTTTATTCGGTAATTCCAGCTCTCCACCTTTATTCCCGAATCCAGTGCGTTTATTCCTTGTCGATAGAATAAGAATATATTGGTCCTTACACTGAATTTTGGCGTAAAATGCAAATCTGAAAACAGATTGAGTCCCAAATTTTTTTCAGTGCCAATATTTTGTCTTGTGCTTACGGCAACATTTTTATACACGGTATCTCCGACCGGCAGACTGGCATAATAAACAACATAGGGTTGTATATCATCCTGATTCACCCGATAAAATGCCGTCACCATAAATGAACCACCCGATTGCAAATCATAGTTCCAACCAAGCTCAATTCGGTGTCCAATTTCAGGTTTAAGGTACGGATTACCCATTGTAACATTGTACGGGTCCGTCGTATTGATGAAGGGATTGAGATCCCGGTAATCCGGCCGCTCAATTCTTTTGGAATAACTAAGCTTCAGGGTTTGATTGTCATTTAATTTTTTACTCAGAAAGACGGACGGAACAAAAGTATTGTATCCAGGTTCTGAGACCTGTTGATTAACATCAGAAAAATAGGGATTTAAATTCGTCCGCTCGTATCGTATTCCAATTTTGGCATCTAGCCATTTAGCTACCGGAAAGTTGACTTCCGAATACAAGGCATACACTTGCTGCTGATAGCGGAGATAGTTTGATAGTGTGGAATCATAAAAATAAAGTCCGGATATAGGATTTAAACTTAAGACATTGGAAGTACTATGAATATCCGTAAATACCATTTTCCCTCCTATTCCCACTGTGACTTTCTTGCTTACCGGCTGAACGTAGTCCAAAACCACTTCGGTTTGCGTTTCTGTGCCCGGGTTGCTGTTGTTGGTTCCATAAAACAAACTGTCTTCCGGAAGATAATATTGAGTATTAATAGAATTAAAATTATTGCTTTCTATCGAGGTATGAATACCGATATCAAGCTCCTGATCTTCCTTTTCAAAAGTCCTTTTATAATCCAGACTGAGGTTTATATTGTGCAGCCTGAAATCACTTTGCGTTTGACTTAATGTCAAAACCTGGCTCAAAGGATTTCCATAATAGTCAGAAGTCGTCTGGTTTTGATTCTGGCTTCCTTTATTGGTGGTACCAAAATAATTGTTGCTGATAGATAGCGTGAAATTGTTTCTTTTAAGGCAGGTATAATCCAGGCTTATTCCACTTTCAATCCCGTAGCGGGTAAATCGGCTGCTTCCATCCTGATAAAGATTTACCTGAGTTTTGGAGCTTGTGTCTTGTGAAATACGTGTGGATGTCTGCGGGGTTGTGGCGGGTAAACGGGCATTTCCATTTATAAAGGCATTGATACCAAAATTTCCGTTTCGAACACTCAAATTAAGCGATCCATTTTCGTTCCTGCTGGCGGCTGTTAGGGAAACACTGCCATTGACTCCTTTTAATTGATTGTGCTTCAAAATAATATTGATAATCCCTCCCAATCCCTCCGCATCATATTTGGCACCCGGATTAGTAATAACTTCTATGCTTTTAATCTGACTGGCCGGAATGGATTGCAAAACATCCGCAATGTTGCTACCAAAAGCAGTCGAAGGCTTTCCATCAATGAGAAATCGAATACTGGAACTGCCGGCCAGTTCTACGTTGCCATCTACATCAACAGAAACCTGCGGTATTTTTTTTAATATATCAGTAGCTACTCCTCCTTGTGATGTAAGGTCTTTTTCAGCATTGAAAATCATTTTATCGATCTTATTTTCAATCAGTTTTTGGCCACCCACCACGGTAACATCCTTTAAGCTGGAAATATTTTGACTTAGCTTTATTTTTCCCAGGTCATGAAAGGCATTTTTATCCAAAACCAGCCCTTCCTGCCTATAGGGTAAATAGCCAATAGATTCGATCAGGATCGTATAATGGGCTGTTTTTGTGATGACCATTGAAAAAAGACCGAATTTGTCGCTGATGGAGCCAGTAATTGTATGGCGGTTCTGGTTGTCGATGAGACTTATTGTGGCATATTCCACCGGTTGCTGGGAAGCCGAATCCATGATCACTCCAAACACAATTCCTTTTTTTTCCGTAGGTCGGTCAGTTTGTGCATATCCTTTAGCAGATATATTAAGAGAAAAGAAAAGGAAAATTATTCTTACTGGATTCCAGGTCAACGACTGATCTTTAACGGTTTTTAATCAAAAGAGTCGTCAAAGATCCGTGCGAATTCTGTGGAAAGTCTGTGTTTTACCGCTTTGCCTGTGAATCAAGGGTCCGGAACACCATCGCAGAAACGTAGTGAGTCAAATCTTCGTCAACACTCCACACCGTGAAGAAGAACACTCCTGTCGTATTAATTTACCCAGGATTTTTTACCGAAAGAAAAAGTCGCACCCAATACCGGGCCGTTATAACCCCATTTGAATTCGCCGGTTACGTCATTTTTGGTCGTCTTGATATTAAAATTAAGCCCCGAATATGCAAGAGAAATATCCAGCTGACGGATAAGTTTATAAGAGAAAATCATGTTGTAGGCAATGATGCGGCCATTAATTTTATCAACGGTGAGTGAAAGGTAATCGAAGTCCAAATTGACGGCAAATCGGTTATTAAAAGCATATCCTCCCCAAACGCCTAAATCCGGCAAGGGAGCTGTAAATCCAAAATTATTGTCCTTAGAAGCTCCCGTACTCATACCATTCAGCGCAATGCCAGTTTTTGCCCCAACGGTATGGGCTCCAATCATCAATCCGACCTCATAAGTAGGTTTTTCAATAATCGCATACCCGTATGAAAACTGATAAATGGATGTATTGAAATAACTGTTGACCGAAGCATCAACCGGATAGGTTTGATCATTAAAATTTATATCCTTTTGTAAGGTATGGGTCGCATTTCGGCTCATATTGAAATAAGCAACGTTTACCCTGGACCGGCGTGAAATACGCCATTGGAAATTGGCTAAAAAAGTCACGACGCTGGCACCAAATCCGAGATCCTTTTGAAAATCAATTTCCGTTCCATCGGCCGCTCCGTTTGCTCCCACCTGTATTTTGGTATTGTTGACGGGCACAAACAATCCGGCAGTAAATTTGAATTTTTCGACCCACCAGGGAGCAACGAGTTTTGTGGATGCGGCAGAGTCCTTCGTCTGGCCATAACTAATAGAAACAGTACACAAAACAAGGGTAAAAAGAGCCAATATTTTCATATAAAAAACTTTGTGGCTCTTAATTTATCGATGCGAAAAGGAATTCAAACGCTTAAGAGTTGGTTTATATTCTTCATTTTCTCCAATTCCTTTCTACCTGCACACCGAATGTAAACATTTTTTTTTAGGCAGAGAAATCAATGTAAGGAATGGCTCAAGAGCACTGGACTCCACCGGAGAAATTGTATTATTGCCACTGAACAATTCATAAATGAAATCCGATAAATCAACCAAACAAAATATTTGGACAAAGATTTTCCATTTGATTTTGCCCTTTAAAAAGCAATTTCTATGGGTGGTTGTCCTGAGTCTACTGGGTACCGGAACCAGCTTGATTGAACCCCTCATTTATCGGGAAGCGATCAACGACGTGGCGGGAGTGTTTGTTGGTCAGGCCAGGGATTCTGCCAGAAAGGAAGTAGGTATGACCCGAGAGCCCCGAAAGAAAATCAAAGAACCTCATCACAAGGGCCATGTGGCAGCGAGAACTTCCAATCAGGCTTTGGATACTTTACTTTGGGCAGTTGTCTGGTTGTTCGTCATCAATATTGTTTCTACGGTTCTTTGGCGTATTGGCGAAAGTAAAAATGTAAAATTCTCCTGCGGGGTCGAACAGTCATTCATTTTGAGCACTTTTCGGCATGTTATGCACCTCCCACTTGATTTTTTTGTCAAAAGACCCGCGGCAGCCATCGCAAAACGAATCGACCAGTCTGAAGAAGTGTCGGCAGTGGTAAATGGTTTTTCGCAACAAATCCTGCCTGAACTCATTGGCTTGGTTGGCATTTTGGGTATTATGTTCTGGCAAAACCCTGGTTTGACGGCAGTGTCTTTGATCATCATTCCCTTTTATTTATTGATTGCCTGGGTATCGGCCAAAAAACTGGAAAACGGGTTGACGGAATATTACCAGAAATGGGAAAGTGTTTCCACCAAGATTCAGGATGCGCTCTCGGGTATAAAAACGGTTAAACTTTCTGGAGCAGAGGAAAAGGAATTGAAAAATCTGGAAGCTGTTTCGGCTGGCGCTTACGGCGATTATATTCACCGATCCAGACTGGCTAACAAATATGAATTCTGGGAGACTGTGCTTACCCATTTGTCCACGGCACTGGTTCTCGGATATGGAGGCTACCTTACGCTGGAAAGTAAATTGACCCCCGGGGATGTGGTGATGTTTGTCACTTACTTGGACAGACTTTATAGCCCGATTGACAACTTGGCGACCCTCTGGATTTCTGTTCAGCAAAATATTGTGTCAATCGCCCGGGCATTTAAAATGGTAGATCGGCCCGAAGAGGAAACTTTCACTAAGTCCCTGGAGCTAAACCTAGGGAGAATTGAATTCCGGAATGTGCAGTTTTCTTATACTCCGGATCGAAAAATACTGGATGACATATCTTTTTACATAGAACCCGGAAAACTGACTGCTATTGTAGGACCTTCTGGAGCAGGTAAAACGACGCTCGTTGATTTGCTCCTAAAGTTATACAAGCCCGATTCAGGCAGTATCTTAATTGATGATCAGAACATTGAAAACCTCAATCCTTCCAGTGTACGAAAACAAATAGGTATTGTTTCAGCCGATGGCGCATTGTTTAACGGAACCATTGGAGACAACATATCTTATAAAAGACCAGAGGCGGACAAGCAAGAAATCGAAAAAGCTGTTCTTGCTGCAGGCCTTGAACACACCGTAAATAGACTACCGCTTCGTCTGAACACCGTTGTGGGAGAAAATGGCATTGGTTTATCGGTTGGAGAAAGACAGCGAATACAAATTGCCAGGATACTGCTGGCCAAGCCCAAGATCTTAATTCTGGATGAGGCAACAGCCAACCTGGATTACGCGACAGAAATGGAAATCATATCCAGCATACATGCCATCAGAGCGCACAATACAGTAGTTATTATTGCTCATCGTTATTCCATGGTCAAGGATGCCGATCACGTAATTGTCTTAGAAGACGGAAAACTAACAGAAACCGGATCACCTGACGCGCTGATCCAAGCGGGGGGATGGTTTAGTGCTTTTTCAAAAACCAATAAAAATGAAAATGAGGATGTGATAGCAACCAATCCTGATGAAGAAGAGAGTGACGATTCTGAAAATGAAGAAGAAACAGCGGAATGATTAGCTGACAACAGATGGCTAAATTTTTGCATTGATTGTTTTACGCGAAAGATGCTTTTATGAAAATAGCAACCTACAATGTCAATGGTATAAACGGGCGTTTACCCGTACTCTTAAGATGGCTGAAAGAAACCGGACCTTCGATCGTCTGCCTGCAGGAATTAAAAGCTCCGGAAGAAAAATTTCCGGAAGCAAGCTTGCTGGATGCAGGTTATGAAGCCATTTGGCATGGTCAGAAAAGCTGGAATGGAGTAGCCATTCTTTCGAAGATTGGAAGACCCCGGGAGTTGCGTCGCGGGTTACCGGGAGATCCGGAGGATTTGCACAGTCGTTATATAGAAGCTGACGTGGGAGGTATTAGAGTTGGCTGTCTTTATTTACCGAATGGCAATCCTTATCCAGGACCAAAATTCGACTACAAACTAGCCTGGTTTGAAAGGCTAATCATTCACGCAGAAAAACTCATCGCCTCCCCGGGAACGATCATTTTAACCGGTGACTATAATGTCATGCCTACGGAATTGGATGTCTATAAACCGGAACGTTGGGTAAACGATGCTTTGTTCCGTCAGGAAGTGCGTGCAGATTTCAATAGATTACTCGCACAAGGATGGAAGGATGCAATCAGGAAACTCCATCCAGATGAAATCGTTTATACATTCTGGGATTATTTTCGCAATGCCTTCGGACGCAATGCAGGACTTAGGATCGATCATTTCCTTCTGAATTCCGAGGCGGAAAAACGCCTGCAGTCCGCGGGAGTTGACAAGTTTGTAAGAGGATGGGAAAAATCCAGTGACCATGCGCCTACATGGATCGAATTGAAATAAGAGAAATTTTCGTTGTTACCCCTGGCCTTTTTTATAAAAGAACTTATTGCAGGTTCTTATTCCCTTTCTGAAAATACGCTAGGTCGTTTATCAATATGTATAATTTTTGATCCCAGTTGCCACCACATATCCGCTTATAACAGCGCTGTCCTGTATGACCCGGTTATTGCTGTCAAAAGTATAGTAATGGGTAGCCGTTTCTGTATAACTGCTGGTTGTAAGTGTGGTTGTTTTCAACAGATTGGTATTTTGCGGGAGAAATGTCTGACCAAGTGTCAAGCTGTTGGGCTGATCTGTATAAAAAGTATTGACTGTTGTATTCCCCTGATCATCCACGGAAAGTGTCGCATTTCCATTGGCATCAAAGGTATTATTGGCGGTGCTGCTTAAGGTAGCAATGCCAGAAGAATAGTCGTAAGTTTTAAGCTGCACCAACAATTTGTTCGCATCATAAATATATTTTTCCGTCGTAGTGTCTTGGCTGTCATCATACTGAAAAGTACTGTCCACCTTAGATAAGTTGTTCAGGTAAAATATTTCATGGATACTCAACGAACCATTTTCGTATAGATCCATCGTATAGGAACTACTAGAAGGATACGCATACACAAAATTCAAAACGGGAGGTGCAGGGATGGATGTTACCCCGATCAAGCGATTTTTAGAGTCATAGGTGAGGTCATAGGTCGTCGAGGAATTGCCAATTATAGAGTTTCGGACAATTTCTGTGTAGGTTTTGGGTAATGAGGAACTGCCTGAGCTGGTTGAACTATTGTCCTTCTTGCAGGATGACATCAAAAAGGTTCCTGTAGTCGCCGCCAAAAAAAGAACAGTATTGCAGAAGGTAAGAATTGGTTTCATGATGGCTGTCTTAAAGGTGTGGGTAGAAAGATAATCATAATTATGGAGGTTGAATAGCAATCACGGACTTATACACGTTTGTTTTATAAGCATATCTAAAGGAAATACTTAGAGGCGGTTTGGTGTTGGAAGCTTTGACAGAACGCTTCCCTTTTCAGGGGTGAAGACAGCTTGAAAGAAATCTTTGTCGCAAACTGGCCTGACTTCACCGTCCAGCCGTTCGATCTTTCCTGAAAATTCAAGGGGTCGTAACCTTACTATCCACCGCCTGCTCCGTTTCAAAAGAAAGCACTTCCGGTCCGGGCCCGGTTTTTTCAACAGTAGAATTTCACCTCTCCTTTTCGGTTCGCTTAAAGCCATGAAATACTGAAAATGAGTCATAAAATAAACCACAAATGATGCTCGCAAAGGCTCCTGTCAAGATTCCACATTTTGCCCTGGCAGACAATGGAATTTTCCCCAATTCACTTCTGCCGATATTGATTTACAAGTCCGCCTTTCAATTGCCCAATAATCACGCGCCGGGAATAATTGAAGAAGTTTTCGATGAAAACGATTGGAAAAACTCCTGGAGAAATGGCATCTATGGATATCACCATTATCATAGTACTACCCATGAAGTGTTGGGAATTTATTGTGGTGAATGCCATGTTCAGCTTGGAGGAGACAGCGGGATCCAGCTCCAACTGGTAACAGGCGATGTACTGGTCATTCCGGCAGGTGTCTCCCATAAAAATATCGGCTCATCGGCGGATTTCAAATGTATCGGAGCATATCCAGAAGGAAGGGATTTCGATATGAACCTGGGAAAGGCAGGCGAACGTCCTGGGACAGACAGAAATATCGAAAAGGTCCCCATTCCTGCCTTGGATCCTTTGTATGGAGTAAATGGTTGCCTGCATCTTTACTGGAAATCCTAACTGGATGAATTAAATTCCATACCACTCCGCATGGCATAGGAATTGAATAAGTTCATTGAGCCAATTTATTGATCTTTAAAATAGTTTACAATGGGAAATCTTCTGTATGTCATCGCCGTGGTACTCGTTATAATTTGGGCCATTGGGTTTTTTGGATATGCGGCAGGTGGTATCATTCACCTCTTGCTGGTTATAGCAATCATCTTATTCCTCCTGAAATTTATTAGAAGGGAAGCCTGATTCAAACCATGAAAACAAATTGGGTAGGCCATCTTGGTCTGCCCTTTTTTTTGCGATGGTGCTTTATAACCTAGGTTCATTTT
>Ga0206938_1007_pt1 | contig 75269 bp, 68 predicted proteins | sample Alteio_BWOrgHeat_12_FD_152918 | JGI IMG/M metagenome (GOLD analysis project Ga0206938, IMG submission 152918) | Enriched cells from forest soil in Barre Woods Harvard Forest LTER site, Petersham, Massachusetts, United States -... | ecosystem: Environmental > Terrestrial > Soil > Temperate forest >... | reverse complement strand
CATAGCCATAGCCTCCATAATAACCATATCCTCCATAATATCCGCTATAATATCCTCCTTCCAATTTTACATCATTCATTACGAGCGAAATCGCAGGCAACTTCTTTTCAACATACATATCATCGATAAGTCGTAAAATCTTTCTATAAGTGTATCCTTGCCTAATTACAAATAGTGTGCAATCTGCATATTTCCCTAAGCTTATTGAATCACTCACTAGCCCTACGGGCGCAGTATCCATAACAACTATTTCGAATCTTTTACGTATCTCGCGCATTAAATCTTCGAGTTTGTTGTCCAGTAGCAACTCAGCTGGATTGGGTGGGATTGGACCACATGCTATGACATAAAAGTCGTCAAATCCAGGTACCTGCATAATAATATCGTCAATATTGGCACGTCCTATTATATAATTGGTAATGCCCAGTTTCCTTTTGAGACCGAGCCCTTCCAACACCTTTGGTTTACGGATATCGAACTCCATTAAAACAGTTTTTTTCCCACTTAAGGCCATCACTGCCGCTACGTTGGTACTTATGAAAGACTTTCCTTCAGAGCTGAATGACGATGTTACCAAGATAACAGGATTATCTTTCTTAATAGTCATGTATTTAAGATTGCTTCGCAGTATTCTGAACTGCTCTGCAATAAAACGGCGGCTATTACGAGTAACTACAAGGGTGCCATCTTCCTCAGAATGCCCAATTTCCGCTAGAATCGGCGCGTTTGTTCTTTTTTCCACATCTATTCTTCCAGATACTTTATCTCGCAATAATTCTCTTGCAGCAATTATACTTACAGGAATTAATATACCAGTAAGAAGATAGATAGTGTAAATTTTCCCCTTGTCCGGAATGACTGGCGTTGTTGATGCCAATGCTGGCTCAATTACTTTTGAATTAGAAATAGTAGAAGCAGATGAAATACTGGTTTCCAGTTTTTTCTGTAAGAGAAAAGAATAAAGGTCTTCTAATATCTTTTGTCTCCTCTCAAAATTTAGGAGTGTCATGGATTTTCCAGGAATAGATTTCAATTTACCTTCTAGAGAAGTTCCTTGTTGTATTAAATTATTCTTCCCGATTAAATATGATTGTTTTACATTTTTTAAGGTTTGAATAGTGTTATTTCTAACTTTTTCAAGTGAGGCATCCATGCTACGAATAAGCGGATTATTTTCGGTTGTAGTACGAAGGTTTGCATCTCGTTCTAATTGTAGTTGATTATACTGCAAAACATATTCCGCCAGAACTTTTTCATCTATTCCCAAAATTGTAGGTACCAATTTATGTTGATTTTCTGGCGCTTCAATATAGTCTAAGAGCCAATCAAGAACTTTTATCTTTGTATCAAATTGCAAAATTTTTCCCTCATTATCTTCAATGCCACCTAAATACATTTTAGATTGGGTGCTAACATCATAAGCATCATTGGTTACAGTAAATGATTTTACTCCGCCTTGCGAATTATTTAATTCTTCCTTTAAAGTATCAAGTCGGTCATCTATAAACCGAAGAGAATTATTTGAAATTCTATTTTTGTCTTCAATGGTCAACGAATCATATACGGCCATTAAAGTGTTTAATAAATGTTTGCCAAGTTCGACGTTTTCCGTCCTAAACGATAATGAAAGAATAGTAGCCTGATTGTCCGTTTGCACCACACCTAAGTCGGCCAAGAGCCATCCCGCCAGGGAACTTAAAGGAGCATAGCTTATTACAAAGTCGGGACTAGAAAGATTTTTTAAATTGTAGTACGAATTTCCAAATAAAACACAAGTATTGTTGCCTACTGTAAAAGGTTGACCAAAACTAATTTTCTGAGGGTTCTTTCCAAGAATAAATTGATTGTCTCCTGATAATGTAATGGCAAAACTAAAACCATCTTCTGGGTCAGGTAGCTTTGGAATTTCTAACCGAATTGGCGCGCTTGGATAGCTGAGACTAGCTCGGATTTTACCTTTGTTATAATATCGTATCTGTACACCCAGATCTCTCGCTACTCTTTGTAACACTGGTCTGGACTTCAAAATTTGAATTTCGTTATTTAGGTTGGAACTTTTCTGGTTTAAAAACATTTCATCGAAACGAGCATCGCCGCCAGGATTTTTACCTTCTTCCTTTATCAGCATGGATGCCTGCACTGGAAATATATTGGTAGTATATCTTATCTTAAGCCATCCCAAAACTATCGCTAGTATAGAACAAATAATAATCCAAGGAATATATTTCAAATATTTGAAAATAAATTCTCTTGGACCGATTTTCCAGGACATCTCCGAATTAGAGATATTTATCTGTTCATTTCCATTTACTAATTCAGACATAAGAGGTGATAATTAATTTGGCCTAAGGTCTAAAGAGAGAATAGACAATGGCAAAAGTTGATATAAAGGCAAGAGCCAGGGTGATATTTCGCGCTGTAACTATATCATTTGCTACAGATTTTTTCTTATTAGGCTCGACTATAATAATATCGTTCTGTTGCACATAAAAATAAGGAGACGCCATGATTTCCGGCTTGGTCAAATTCATCCAGGCGAACTCCCTTTTATTATTGTTTTCCCGAATTATAAAAACACTGTCTCTATCAGCAAATTGTGAGAGGTCACCACTAAGCGCTATAGCTTCCAAAATATTAATACGCTCACCCGGAATATTTACGACTCCAGGTTTTCCAACTTCACCCATTATTGTAAATTTGTAGTTTAAGAATCGAATGCTATAATAAGGATGCTGAAGGTATGGACTCAGACGTGCATCTAAGGTATCAACTAATGCTGCTTTTGTTAGTCCATCCACCTTTATCTTACCTATTCCCTGAAAAATTATCTCTCCATTTAAATCAACCTGGTAGCCTGGATCGGAAGGCGTGCCGGTACCTTTCTCCTGGGAAATACCCGTAGAAATACTATTGTTCCCTCCGGCAGAAGCCGCAGTTGATAATAGAGACTGATTAAATATTCTAGTGGCCTCTGGATTATCACTGAAAACTATTATACTTAAAATATCACCTTTCCGTATAACCGGTTCAACAGGATTTATGACACTTAATTTTGCAGTATCAAAAGGCCCGCGTATTAATATCAGCCCTTTAGTGCTGCCACAAGAACTCATCGTGTGCATAATCCATGTTCCAATTGCCGCAATTAGAAAATTTCTTAGAAGGGAAGTACGACGCATGATTAGTGTGTAAGGGTTGACAAATTCTTTTTTTCTATTGAAGCAATCAGGGCATATCCAATACTTTCAATTATTACTTTTACTCGGTTGCCTTCTATTTTTAGAATCTTAGCTTCATGATCCATAAATAAACCCTGACGGATAATGACCTTTCCATCCTCTCTGAGTTGAACCGGTTCAGTCAACACATTTTCATACTCATTCAAAAATTTCCGGATGGTCTCAATTTCTCTGGCAGGAATAATGGCCGGTTTGCCCTGCCAGTAAACAAAATTCATAACCCCTGCCGTCATGCGTACCTTAGTCTGCTCTTCTTCGTTCACACGGGCAAATACATAGGATTTAAACAGGGGTTCTTCCACCGTTTTCATCCGGTCACTCCATTTTTTTCGGACTTTGTTCAAAGGGCAGTAGGATTCGATTTTTTTATCCGCGAGTAGGGAATGCACTTTTTTCTCCCAGCGGGGTTTGGTGTAAATCGCATACCAATGGGAGGTTAACGCCGACAAGATAAATTCATTTTAAATAATATGCGAAAAAGCTGCAACAGACATATGGCTTCGCCATCTCAGTCACATTCTTTTCCTGCAACCGATTAACTTTCAACATTCTATCAATCCGACACCCACTACTACAAATCCCGTTCCTACCCCATATAAGAAAAGGGTGCAAATAGCCATTTACTGATGACTTTCTGCACCCTTCCAAATATGTAGACCTTTATAACAAATAAAACTCGCCAGACTTTTAATCACAGGAATGATTGATTAGCGACAGTTAGACCCTTTCTGGTTGATTTTCATCATTCTAGCACTTATCCCCAGTCCCATTCAACAGATTTTCGCCGCCTAGCAAATATAACGGTTTTTCATACCGGGAGAACAGGATTTTGAATGAGCTAACGAGGACTTACCTGCGCAGGCTACCCTGGATAGGCTCGCCCTTAGCCCGCATCCTTATTTCAGGGGTTAAAAAATAGGTGATTAGAAGGCAGAATGGAAACATTTGATTCTGCATGTAACTTGTTAGTTTTCCGAAAAATGGGCTGTTCTTAGAATAAACTTCCTTGCAAACCCGGTCTTTTAAACTGGCTGCAGTCCAACTCCCACTCCTCTGCGTTTAATCCATATAATTTTCCATATTTCTTATACTGTTGATTTACCAACTCAGCAACATTGCCTTCTCCCCGCATCCGGACGCCGAACCGGGAGTCGTTTACTTTGCCATCATGGGAGTTTTCAATCAAATGCCAGACTTTATCAGCCCGGTCGGGGAAGTTTTTGTGGAGCCAGTCATGGAAAAGCAGTTTGATCGCGCCGTTTAGCCGGATAAAGGTATAAGCCGAAAAACTGGCGCCATTTTCGGTAGCCTCCTTCATAATTCGCTGCATTTCATGTTCATTCAGGCCGGGAATCATGGGACCGAGCATGACGCCGGCCCTTACTCCGGCCTGACTCAGTTCCCGGATTACTTTCAGTCTTTGGCTGGCAGTAGTGGTTCTGGGTTCCATTTTCTGTCGCAGCTCTTCATTAAAGGACGTGATCGAAACCAATATGGAAACCAGGTTCTTTTTAGCCATTTCCTGTAACAAATCTTTGTCCCGAAGCATGCCTGCATTTTTAGTAATCATCCCCACCGGCTGATTGAATTCGTTGCATACTTCCAGCAGTCCCCGGGTCAGCTGGTATTTTTTTTCCGCTGGTTGATAACAATCTGTATTGCCGCTCAGTGAAATGGGCACCGGTTCCCACCGAGGATTCATCAGAAATTTCCTGAGAAGTTTGGGTGCATTTTTCTTGACTATGATCTTTGACTCGAAATCGGTACCGGCGCTATAACCCCAGTATTCATGGGTATTGCGTGCATAACAATAAATGCAACCGTGCTCACATCCGGCATACGGATTCATACTATACCACATGCCAACATCCGGGCTATCTACTTTGTTGACGATCGATTTGGCTTCTTGTTCAATGTATTGTGTGGGTGCATTGGCATCAGTCCAGTCATCGATGGATTCAACATTTTCCCGGGTGTTTTCGTTGCGCAAAAATTTATTGCGCGTATTGATCTGCGCGCCGCGTCCTTTTTTGTATTCCATAAACTAAAAGATTAAAAAGCTCGTATCCCAAACCCTCTATCAAGGTCGATTCGAAAAAAATATAACATCAAACAATGGATTCAACTGAACAATTCTCCTTGTTTGGTATTAACTGGTAAATTCTGAAAGGCAAGCCTGTAAAGGATTTGCCAGGCTTTTTCACCCATCCGTCTTTTAAGCAAAAGCATATCAGATGCAATGAATCGTCCGGTGAAATGACGATGGCTGTAATCGAGCCAGCCTTTTTCATATTGCCAGGGAAGCAATTTTGCGGAGACGATCACGTGCGGGTCATCTGCAAAATAGGGTTTGTGGTCGTTGTCTGGTTTCAGCAAACGCTGTGCTTCCCGGATTTCCCGGATAAGTTCCTTTATCAATTCCCTGGAAAGCACCTGGATAAATATGGAATGCGAAGGGTAAGAACCAAAATCCTTCAATTCCACTTTGATTGGATGAAAAGACATGGCAATTGTTTTTAGTCGGTTTACCACCCGCTCCTCCATCATCTCATACTGATTGAACCGGGCAAGCATCAAATGCGGCTTTCCCCAACCATTGTGGTAAGAATGATAGGTTTCAGAAAATTCTTTTCTTACTGTCATGATTTTTTTTCGGAGTTCTTCGTGGGGTGACAAAACCATCATGTACTCCTGAAGCCTATAACCCGGCATGGTCTGTATGAGTGTTTCCATTGAGTTTGTTTAATAACTGATAGACGCCAACCTGGATGATTCAACTGTTGTGCCATCGGTCCAATGACTAAATAAATTAGTATAAATATACTAATTTATTTAGTAATAAAACATAACTTTAGAATTCATAAAATTCTGTAAATCAGAGGATTACTAATAACTGATATATAAAATTACTTTTATATTACCTTCATATGGTGATAAAACTGAAACACTATAGTGGGATTGTTTTATTAGCTGCCTTCCTCATTGTTAATTCCTGCGCTAAAACAAGCAATCCAAAAGGCCCCCCAGGTACAGGTACACCTACACCGGATACGACCGTTTACATAGCGGGCAATATCGGCACCAATGCCGTTTTGTGGAAGAACGGAACTGCCGACACGCTGTCTTCGACGATAAGCACAGCCAATCAGGTCATCTTATCCGGCACAGATGTGTACGTTGCGGGCGTCAGTCAAGGTATTCTCAATCCCTCTACTGTCAGCCCCGTTATTCAATCCGGACAATATGTTTATTGGAAAAATGGAACTCAAAATAGTATAGACACCGTTCAAATTATTGGTCATCCGGGCTCTGTTGCCGTAGCAGGCGGGGATGTATATTACGCAAATGGTTATGCCTGGAAAAATGGGGCTATGATTTTATTGCCAGCGATCTCAACAAAACCAACAAATAACGGTACCGGCAATAATGGACAAGGAACCGTTATTACCAATTTTGCAGTAGGCACCGATATTTACTTTGCGGGCATTGACAGTTTGAATAACGGCGTCTATTGGAAAAATGGAAATTATAATCTGGCAGCTCCATACGGAGGTAGGGGAACCACCATGCCACTGGTTTCATCAATGTATGTTTCAGGAAGTGATGTCTATCTAGCGGGCATGCTCGACCGGGGCGTATATTGGTTAAACGGCACCGCGAATTTTCTGCAACCCGGAAACAACAATATGGCTTTTGTGGGTAGCATCAATTCCATATTTGTTCTCGGAACCGATGTCTTTACTACTGGAAGACTACTCCCTTTTGGAATACCTCCTGCCTATTGGAAAAACGGGATTGAAAATGATTTGCCCGTGATTAATCCGCCTGACGCCTTCACTACCTATACAACCACTTCTGTTTTTGTTTTGGGATCGGACGTATATGTGTCCGGTTTCTCAAGTTATTTTCCGGCACCTTATGCTATCAGCTACGATACGGCTGTTTACTGGAAAAATGGGGTAGAAACAAGTCTGCGCAGGGCCGGAAGGGCCAATTCTATTTATGTTAAACCGAATTGAAATCTTTTGGCCAGAAAGAATTCACCATCGACATAGGGCGATCTCTTGTTTGAAAATCATCCCCTAAAATCAATCCCTAATTCAGCACGCTGTTTTCTTTTACGATGTCGATTCCGTCCAATTTTTTGATGGCGTCCCAACCTCCAATAATGTTATGAAGATTATGGATACCCTGTCTTTTGAAAAGGGAAGCTGCAATGGTACTGCGATATCCTCCGGCGCAATGGACGTATATATTATCAGAATCTTCAAATTCAGCCATGGCGCCTGGGTCGGTTAATGTTTCCAAGGGAATATTTCTTGCTCCGGCCACATGTCCATCGGCAAATTCCGTTTCCCTACGCACATCCACCACCTTTAATTTTATATCAAAGGGTAAATCCATCGCAAATTCATCGGCTTCGATGTTAACGATCAGGTCGATGGGTTCGCCGGCTTCCTTCCAATTGGCAAATCCACCTTCCAGATAACCACTCATTTGGGCAAAACCGACCCGGGCAAGTCTGACCACACTTTCTTTTTCTTTACCTGGCTCTGTTACCAGGACAAAGGGTTTATCAAAAGGCAGCAGGCTACCGGCCCATTCTGCAAAGCGGCCATCCAGACCGATATTGATCGAACCGGGTATAAATCCATCAACGAATTCTGAGGAAACCCTCGTATCCAGGCAGATGGTATCGTCATCGGCGATCAATTTCTTAAACGCCTCAATCGAAAGGGGCTTCATGGCATTTTCCATGACCTCGTCCAGACTTTCATATCCTTCTTTATTGATTCGGGCATTCACTGAAAAATATTGGGGTGGTGTGTTCAGTCCATCTGTGACTGCTTTGATAAATTCCTCTCTACTGCTGGCTTTCAAGGCGTAGTTGGTTTTTCTCTCTTCGCCCAGGGTACTGATAGTATCTGGTCCCAGATTTTTACCGCAACTGCTGCCCGGGCCATGGGCCGGATAAAGAATAATATGATCCGGCAAAGGAGCAATTTTTTTCTGGAGAGAATCATAAAGCAAGGCAGCCAGATCTTCCTGGGAAAGGTTTCCGCTGCTGAGGTCCGGACGACCTACGTCGCCGACAAAGAGCGTATCACCGGTAAATATCGCATACGGATCACCGTTAGCTTCCCGCAAAAGAAAACAGGAAGATTCCACCGTATGACCTGGCGTATGCAAGACCTCAATGGTCACGCTGCCGAGTTTGAAAATCTCGCCGTCTTTCGCCTTATAGATCGGAAAGGAGGTTTCTGTTTCCGGTCCAAAAACGATGGGTGCGCCGGAGGCCTGGGCCAGATCCAGATGGCCGCTGACAAAATCAGCGTGAAAATGGGTTTCAAAAATGTACTGAATGGTCGCCTTTCGTTCTTTGGCAAGCACCAGGTATTCCTCAATATCCCGGAGCGGATCAATGATCGCGGCTTTTCCATCGCTTTCAATATAGTAAGCTGCTTCACTTAAACAACCCGTATACAGCTGTTGAATATACATTTCAATACTTTGTGCAAAAATACCGCTTTAGCCTTAAAGCATTCATGGTCCAATCAGGTGGACCGACATAATATGCTGTTAAGCATGAAAGTAAGGGGACCCCTTCGGGGAGTTTGCACGGATTTCACAGTAAGGATGGCTGAAGGCCTCCCCACGCAGGTAACACTAGAGAAGCAACAAATGCACGGTTTTCATAATATCACTGATCCGGTCCGGATTAATGGTATAATGAATAAATTTTCCATCCCGCTCTGTTTTGACGATACCCGCCCGGCGAAGGATCGCCAGGTGTTGAGAAGCGACCGACTGCTCTAACCGAAGCTGGATATAGAGTTCCGTGACAGTCAGCTTTTTATGCTCATCCAGGATACGCACAATTTGCTGGCGAAGTTTGTGATTCAGGGCCCGCAGGATCATCGCAGCCTTTTTCAGATTGATAAAATCTACTTTGACTGCAGCTTCATCCCCCGCTTCGGCATTGAGGATCATCCAATAGTTACTGCTTGTACCACTCATACAGGTTCATTCGGTTGAAGGTTTAAAAAAAGCTATTTGTATTGGATTTGGGCAATCTTTATATGACAAGCAGCGTATCAAAAGGAATCGTAATATAGATTTTTTTTCAATAAGAGAAGAATTCTTTCAAATAAACCGGGGCGGCATAGACGGGGTCAACCCATTTTTTTGCCAGGTAATCTTCTTCAGCTAGCCTTGCAAATGATTGAATTATAGAATTTTGTGGGAAAAAAATGGCCCGAGTGGAGTTCGTAATTTTTTCCCATTTTTCAGCACCGCTGCCCGAAAAAACGATGGGATTTTCAAATAATTCCCTTTCAAATGAATTTTTATCTAATATCTTGGCCTGGGGTGGCATGATTTCTTTTACAGTACGATGGGTGACTTCGTAAAGGGCTGTAAACACTTCATCCCGGCGTGCATCGATCATGGGACAAAGAAGGGCCCCCCTTTCAGAGGCGACTGTTTTCATGGAGTCGGCCATCAAGAACAGGCTATTCTGGGTGATCAAGGGAATTTTAATCGCATAACAAAATCCCTTGGCTGCGGCCATTCCAACCCGGAGTCCGGTATAGGATCCGGGACCCGCCACGACAGCGACTGCTTGAATTTCCCGAATGGAAAGTCCCGCAGCCGCCAATATCCTCCCCAAAGCCTGGTGAAGCCAGCTGGCATGTTCTTTTGAAACCCCATTTTCTTCCAGCTGAAGGACCTCGCCTTCCCGGGCCAGTCCGACCAAACCTTTTTCCTGTGACGTATCTATGAGTAATATCATGTTAATGAGGGTCTTTCCATCCGTCGGCCAATACATACAAACCGTCTGATTCGGACAGTTTCTCCAACAAAGCCAACACCCGTTGTTTTCCGATAATCGATTCCCATTCAAAGGGTCCGTAGGGATAACCCGTACCCAGTTTCATGGCAATGTCGATCTCTTCCTTTGAGCTGATGCCCTGATCCAAGGTAAAATATGCTTCATTTAAAATCATGGCAATGATCCGGGGAGAAACCAAGCCCGGACAATCTCTGACAAAAATTAAATCCTCCCCAAACATGACAGCGGCTGTTGCTTGCACCTGCGGACGGGCAGCAGCTTCCAGACAGTTCCCCTTGAGAAATCCTGGCCAGGCATTGATCCGAATGAAAGAGGGATGAATTTGATCGAGTGTATCGACAACGGAATTGACTAAAATCGGTTTGGGCAAGAGCTTCGCCAGCTCCGTTATTCTCTCTGGCCTCGGTTCAAAACGCAAGTCAAAAAACGCATCGGCCATATGGTGAGCCCAGAGCGAATCATTCTCAGAATACACGACTTCGTGTTTTCGGAAAAAAGGAGACTGGACGATTTCTTCTTTCTGTGAATCGCTGGCAAGAACGGCAAAGATCATGTTGGTCGTTCTTTATAGGGCTGAGACGAATTGTTTGAGGAAGCGTACATCATTTTGGGAATAGAGACGCAAGTCGTTGATCCGGTATTTCAGCTGACAGATTCTTTCCACACCCATGCCGAAAGCAAAGCCGGTATATTGTTCCGAATCAATCCCAAAATTTTCCAGCATTTTGGGGTGGACCATCCCACTGCCAAGAATCTCCACCCACCCACTCTGTTTGCAGACCGTACACCCTGTCCCTCCACAGATCAGGCAGGTGATATCCATTTCCGCACTGGGTTCTGTAAATGGAAAATAAGAAGGGCGAAACCGAATTTTTACTGTTTTGCCAAACATTTCCTGTACAAAAAAATAAAGGGTTTGCTTTAGGTCCGCGAAAGAAACATTTTCGTCGACATAGAGTCCTTCGCACTGATGAAAAAAACAATGAGCCCGGGCACTGATGGTTTCATTGCGGTAAACACGGCCCGGACAAATAATCCGGATAGGAGGTTTTTGTGTTTCCAGCACACGTGCCTGAACACTGCTGGTATGGGTACGGAGTAACCAATCGGGATTTTTATGAATATAAAAGGTATCCTGCATATCCCGGGCGGGATGGTCCTCGGGCAGATTCAGCGCCGTAAAATTATGCCAGTCGTCTTCGATTTCAGGTCCTTCGGCTACGGCAAATCCGAGCCTGCCGAATATCTGCACGATGCGGTTGCGAACCAGGCTGATCGGATGTCTGGTTCCTACAGCGATGGGATCTCCCGGGAGCGTCCAGTCCGTTGAACTGTCTGGGGATGCTGAACCGCCGACGGTTTCTTTTACTTGTTCATATTTGGATTCAGCGAGCTGTTTGAATTCATTTAAAATCTGACCAAATTCTTTCTTCCTGTCTGCAGGAACATTTTTCATTTCCTGGAAAAGATTTTTCACGATTCCCTTGGTTCCCAAAAAACGGATCCGGTAAGTTTCGGCGGCCTCCGCACCCGTTAGTTGCGTATCGATTATTTCCTTCCGGTAACTGTCCAATTTTTCCAGTAATTCTTCCATGGCGCAAAGATAAAAGGAAAAACAAGTGTAAGTTTGTTTCAAATCGCGGTGAATGTTGTACAGTCTGCATATCCTTGACTACCTCGACCCGGTAAATGTCCCGGAAATTTCCAACGATGAAGAATATAAGGACGGACAGGTTGGAAAACTCATTGAAGTATATGAAGAAGAATTCCCGGACCTCCTCCAGGCCGACCTGGTGCTGGTCGGATGCCGGGAAGAACGGGGTGCCCGCCGCTCGCGGACAGTTCTAGACGGTCCAGACAGAATCCGGCGTCAGTTTTACCAGCTCTATCACTGGCACAGCGACCTGCGTCTGGTCGACATAGGTAATATTAAAGCCGGCGCCTCCCTGAACGATACCTATGCAGCCCTCCGCTCTGTGGTGAGTGAGCTGCTCGGCCTTGGGAAAACCATCATCATTCTGGGGGGATCACACGATCTGACCCTGGCTCAGTATCAAAGTTATGTTTCCCGAAAAAAATTAATAGAAGTGACCTGCGTGGATGCGCTCATTGACATTAATATAGACTCTACCCTGCGCAGTGAGAATTTTTTGATGGAACTCTTAACGGACGAACCGAATTTCATCCACCACTATAACCACATTGGATTCCAGAGTTATTATGTACATCCGAAAATGCTGGAGACCATGGACAAACTCCGTTTCGATTGTTTCAGGGTCGGAAAGGTGAAAGAATTCATCGACGAAATGGAACCCGTATTGCGTAATTCGAATATGCTGAGTTTTGATGTTTCTGCCATCGCCCATGCTTTTGCACCAGCCAATTTTTTATCCCCCAATGGCCTGTCGGGTGAAGAAGCCTGCTCCATCATGCGTTATGCCGGACTCAGTCCCAATATCAGCAGCATTGGTATTTACGGCTATATTCCGGAAAACGACGAGCACGATATTACTGCTAAACAAATCGCCCAAATGCTTTGGTATACCGTGGATGGAAGGAACAAGGGCCAGCGGGAAGCCAGCCTCACAGACAAAGAATATTTCGTGGAATACCACACGGCATTTGCTGAAGTACAAACCATCTTCCTGCAGAGCAAAAAAACCAATCGGTGGTGGATGCAGTTGCCTGATCAGAAGTTTATCGCCTGCTCCTACCAGGACTATTTACTGGCCAGCAGCAATGAAGTTCCGGAACGCTGGTTGAGGGCTCAAGAACGTTAAGGGGAATATAGAAGTATTCAAAATACATTACCCGAATCCAATAAAAACTGAAAACTTGGCTTTACACAGACAAAGAAACTATCCTTCAAGACTTTCATTTTTATTTTCATCTTTTCTATTGTGCTCCCTTTCTATCGCGTCTGCCCAATCTCTTGCGATACCCGATCCCTCCCTGCGGCAATTGCTGGATAGCAAAGAACTCAAGTCGGCTCATGTCGGTGTGTTTGTTTATGACGACTCCACTAAAAGAGTTATCGCAGACTACCAGGGCGATAAATATTTTGTACCGGCAAGCAATACAAAATTATTTTCACTATATGCGGGAATGAAATACCTGGATGATTCTTTGGTTGGCATCCGTTTCACAGAAAATGATACAGCGCTTTTTATTTATCCTGCCGGTGACCCGAGCTTTCTACATCCGGACTTCCAAAGCCAACCCGTATTAGATTTCCTGAAAAAGACAAAGAAAACGATCTATCTCGTGGATTGGGGGTGGCAAGAAACGCCTTTGGGTGTTGGATGGTCCTGGGACGATTACAATGAGGACTACTCAGTTGAACGCAGCCAATTTCCGATTTATGGGAATTTTATTCGCTGGAAGCAGGAAAGATCCGAATACAAGGGAAAAATGAGTTTGGGTGAATCCATTACCGCAACCAGTTCTCCTGAAATTACCTGGAAAACCAGATTTCAATCCGATACACTTCAAGAGGGGGAATTCGTGAAACGAGTCTATGATTCAAATGTCTTTACACTTCATCTCCACCTGGAAAAATACAAAGATCACCAGGACCAAGATGTCCCCTTTATTACCAACAACCTCAATTCAGCTGTTGAATTGTTGAAAGATACCCTCGGAAAAACACTATTTATTTATACGCCTTTGGAGGGAACGCCTTCTCCTGAAATTAGGAGTGGTTACTCCAATGCGCTGCAATCCATCCATTCCCGACCGGCCGATTCGGTTTTCAAACCCATGATGTTTCGCAGCGATAACTTTTTTGCGGAGCAGACCCTGCTGATGGTGAGCAGAAAACGCCTGGGGATTCTGAAAGATGATCTTATAATCGATTCACTGCTAAGCGGACCGCTCGCTGATCTTCCCCAGAAACCCTCCTGGGTGGATGGGAGCGGATTGAGCCGCTTCAATTTGTTTAGCCCCCTGGATTTTGTCACCCTGCTCGTCAAGTTCAAAAATGAATTCGGCATGGACCGGATGAAAAGAATCCTGCCAACCGGTGGGACGGGAACCCTGAAAAACTACTATCATTCCGATAGTGGATCGGTGTACGCGAAGACGGGGTCATTGACAGGAGTAATCTGCATCAGCGGATATATCTACACCGTCAAAAAGCGTTTGCTTGAATTTTCAATCCTTGTCAACAACAACGAGGGAGGTGGATCTGCCATCAGAAGGCAAGTAGAAAATTATGTCGACTCCCTTCGGAAGAATAATTAAATCGGATTAAACAAAGGACTGCTCCCTGGCGATCCATCTTTACGGTTTGGAAAAGTTATTCAGCTCTTTAAGAAGATTCTGATGTCTGAAAAACCACGCGGATTTTCCTGAATCGAGTCTTTAGGTAACTTGCAGTATGAAAGGCAAACCTCTAATTAACCGAATCCATAAAATCCCTGCCCACGCGCGTCTGTGGATCGCACTCTTCGTAGCACTCCTGGTATTTTTGCTGGCTCAAAAAACGCCCCCAGCGATCCAGTTTATATTAGCATGGAGCAGTTTTAGTTTTTCAATCCTCCTGTTCTTATGGACCAATATCGTGACGGCTACACCCAATGAAGTAAGAATTATCGCCGAAAAGCAGGATTCAAGCCGGGTCATTATTTTCGCTTTTGTCCTCTTTGCATCGCTGATTAGCCTTTTTGCAGTTATTTTTTTACTGAGAATCCTGCCCGATACCAAGCAGGCCGGCTATAGATATCATATCGGGTTCTCGATCATATCGGTCATTTTATCCTGGCTCTTGATTCATACCATTTTTGCCATCCGCTATGCCCATCTCTATTATTTGGCAAAAAAGAATCCAGGTACCAATCCCACCGGTGGATTATTGTTTACTACCAACGATGCACCGGACTATTTTGACTTCGCTTATTTTTCTTTTGTGATTGGTATGACCTTTCAGGTTTCTGATATTCAAATTACTTCAAGACATATCCGAAGAATTGTACTGGGCCATGCGCTGCTCTCCTTTATTTATAATACCGTTATACTGGCGCTCACCATAAATATAATCTTCGGCTTGATTCAGAAATAGAAAATACCAGATGCCGGCATTGCCAATGCAAACCTGTCAACTCAGTTGGCAAATTTTCATACCAATCCTTATAGATCAAACTTTTCTACCGAAAATTTTCTCTAGGTATTCGGGTTTGAATTCCACAAACACAGATTTCCCGCTGGGAGAAGTATTGGGTTGCAAACAGCGAAAGAGATTTTCAGTGAGATCCCGCATTTCGTTTTCAGAAAGCGGCGTTCCCGATTTAACGGCCTGTTGCCAAGCCAGGGTGCGGATCATTTTTTCCTGCAAGGAATTTATTTTTTCACTCCCGGAATGCTTGCAGTGTTCCAGGAGCTCTTCGATTGCTTTTTTTGCGTCCCCTTCTGATGAGCCGGCCGGTGTACCCTGTACAATAAAACTGTCCTTTCCAAAAGGTTCTATCACATAACCCGTAGCTTTTAAAGCCGGCAGCAGCTCCTGTAGCATCAACCCATCTGTCGGGGCGAGGGTGAGTGTAGTGGGGAACAACCCGGGTTGCGAGGCCAAGGGTTTACCCTCAAGGGCCATCATCATTTTTTCATAGAGTATGCGCTCGTGGGCGGACTGCTGGTGGATCAGCAAAAAGCCTCCTTGAGTTTCACAAACGATATAGCTGTTTTGCAGCTGAAAGAATTTGGTTATCTCGTCTTTGAAAAGTGGTTCAGCGGAAAACCGGGCATAGAGCGACTGAAATGATGTGGTGGCCTCTGGAGAGTCAGGTTGTTTGGATGGACTGGAAACAGAAAGGTCTATATTTTCTTCCTCCGGCACGGTGGTTCTCCAATGAGCCAGCGTGGCGTTGGCAGAAGGTTCTATGAAATGTGCCTGGTTTTTCCTGGTAAAGGTTTGAAAAAGGCTCGAAGATTCAATATCGGACGCTGATTCCGCCGGCACAGGTTTACTGACGGCATCCAACTGCTGAATCGCCGGATCCAGATCAAAATCCAGGCTGGGGGTAATACTGAACTGAGCCAGGGCGTGTTTGACGGCCGCCTGCACAAATGCATAAACGATTTTTTCGTCCTCAAACTTGATTTCCTGCTTGGTCGGGTGCACATTGATATCTACCCGGGAGGGGTCGATCTCAATAAATAAAATATAAAGTGGAAAACTGTCTCCGGGAATCATTTGCTGGAAGGCCGTCATCACGGCGTGATGCAGGTATCCGCTTCGTATATATCGGTTGTTGACAAAAAAATATTGATCCCCCCGGGTTCGTTTGGCGATATCGGGTTTTCCGACAAAGCCGGCAATATTGAGATAGTCCGTATTTTCCTGAACGGAAACCAGCTTAGATGTGTAGTTGGATCCCAAAATCTGAACGATCCTTTGTTTGAGAGTACCTTTTTCCAGGTGAAAAACTTCCTGACCGTTGTGAAGGAGAATAAACCGGATTTCAGGAAAAGAAAGCGCGATCCGGATGAATTCATCTACGATATGCCGCATTTCAGCCGCATTGCTTTTTAGAAAATTACGGCGAGCCGGCACGTTGAAAAAAAGATTCTTCATCGCAATGCTGGTGCCGTTGGGAAAAGCCACCGGTTCCTGCATTTTGACAATGCTGTTCTCCATCTCTACATAGGTTCCCGTTTCATCCACCGGCCTTTTGGTCTTCAGTTCCACCTGGGCGACCGCTGCTATGGAGGCCAACGCCTCGCCCCGGAAGCCCATCGTACGGATCCGGAAAAGATCATCAATATTTCTGATCTTGGAAGTGGCATGGCGTTCAAAAGCCAAACGGGCATCACCGACACTCATGCCCTGTCCATTGTCGACGACCTGAACCAAAGACTTTCCCGCATCCTGAACAATCAGCTTTACCTGTGTAGCGCCCGCGTCCAGGGCATTTTCCATCAGTTCTTTCACGGCACTCGCCGGCCGCTGGATTACTTCACCAGCAGCGATCTGATTTGCAATATTATCCGGTAATAATTTTATCAGGTCATCCATCACACGAGGCCTTTTTGGCTGGGCAATTTAGTGGAAAAAAATTTCATTTTCCTTCGTAGGTTTACCATGGAATGGTGGGTGGTTCCGGCTTTCCTTTAAAATGCGTGAAGCGTCAGAGGGAAAACGTTGACCACCGGGCTTTTAAAAATCCTACATGAAAAATGTTCTGCTCGTTATTCTAGTTGCTTTTTCTATTTCAGTCCGCGCCCAATACAATGTAAATCTACCACCCAACCACTGGGTGGATTCAGTTTTCAATACGCTGACCGATACCCAGAAAATCGCACAGCTCATCGTGGTGCGTCTCTCGTCCATCGATGCCGGGACGGGGAAAATAACCTTCTATGATGTCCAGGTAGATTCCGATTTGCGTCGCTATGACATCGGGGGCATCTGTCTGTTCCAGGGTGGACCCAAACAGCAGGCAGCACTGATCAACCATTTCCAGGCGATTGCACAAACACCCGTTTTGTTTTCGATCGACGCAGAAAACGGATTGGGCATGCGCATGTTGGACAGTGTAGCAGCGCTCCCCAGACAAATGATGCTCGGCGCCGTCCAGGACCCAGCCCTCATTTACAGTTATGGCAAAACGGTCGCCGAACAGTGCAAGCGGATGGGGATACAGGTTGACTACGCACCCGTGGTGGACGTGAACAACAATCCGGATAATCCCGTCATCAACGACCGGTCTTTTGGAGAAAATCCCCAGCGGGTTGCAGAATTTGGTATTCAGTATATGAAGGGCCTCCAGGACAATGGCGTGCTGGCCACCGCCAAACACTTCCCCGGTCACGGCGACGTTTCTGTGGATTCCCATATGGACCTGCCGGTGATCAACAAGAGCCGCCAAGAACTCGACACCCTGGAATTATATCCTTTCAAAAAACTATTTGAAGCAGGTATCGGGAGCGTCATGATCGGTCACCTCTTCGTACCAGTCATTGACAACCGGGATCACCGAGCCAGTTCCATTTCTGTCAATACCGTCACCAACCTGCTTCGTAAACAAATGCATTTTACGGGACTGAGTTTTACCGATGCCCTGGAAATGAAAGGTGTCAGTAAATATTTTCCGGAAGGGGAAGCTTCCGTAGAATCCCTCATCGCCGGAAACGACATGCTATGTCTACCCGGGGATGTATCCCTGAGTATGGAAAAAATATTCAAGGCCATCGGGGAGAAAAAATTAAGCTGGAAAGACCTGAACGGACGTGTAAAAAAAGTGCTGACCGCAAAGTATCAGTTGGGGTTGTCCAGCTGGCAACCCATCGATACCACCCACCTGGTTGAGGACTTAAACAAAGATGTGCCAGAATTATACCGCAATGTGGCCAAACAGGCTTTGACCTTGGTCAGAAGAAATGATCGCCCCCTGGCAGGACCTTCTGCCAAAAAAGTGGCTTATATAGGATTTGGGCTGACCAGCGACAATGTTTTCAGCAAACGCATGCGGGATGACTTTCAGGCGAACACCTATTATTTTGATTATGGCCTGGATAGCGTGAAAGCGGCAGCGGCGCTGGAGTTGCTGCGCAACCGCTACGATATGATCGTGATCGGGCTGCACAATATCAACCGCTATCCCGCACATGATTTCGGAATCAGTGCTTCTGCCCTACAGCTAATGAAAAATCTCGACCGGCTGCCGGGTGCCGTGACATTTGTTTTCGGCAATCCATATGCGCTCAAATATGTCTGTGATGCTTCCGTGCTCATGGAATGTTATGATGACAATGACATCACCCAAAGTGTAGCAGCAGACTGGTTGGATGGAAAATTTCAGACCAAGGGTCACCTTCCCGTATCCGTATGCGAAGGAATCAAGGCCGGCTTTGGCATTACCTATTTTCGGGGCGTGCTGCCCGAAGTACCTGCAGAATCCCTTGGATTCAGTGCGGCCAAACTACAACGCATCGATTCCATTTGTAAACGGGCCATCGCACTTCAGGCTGCTCCCGGATGTGTGGTCGTCGTAGTCAAAGATGGACAGGTGGCCTATGAAAAAGCTTTCGGCACCCTGGAATACAATAAGGCAGAACCTGTATATCCGGAGACCATCTATGATCTGGCCAGCGTGACCAAAGTTTGCGCCACGACCATTTCCGTCATGAAACTATATGATGAGGGAAAACTGGACCTGCACCAGACCCTGGGTTATTACCTGCCCTGGGTGCGCGGGACCGACAAAGACAGTTTGCGGATATGGGATATCATGCTTCATCAGGCGGGACTAAAGGATTATATTCCTTTTTATGCCGAAACGATTTCAAAGGATAAGGAAGCGGCGCCCCTTCCAGGCATCTATGTTTCTGTTTCCGATAGTGCGCACCGGATACGGGTCGCAGAAAATTTATACCTGCGCAACGACTGGACGGACACGATGTATAAAAGGATCCTGACCAGCAAACTCGGACCTTCGGGAAAATATGTATACAGCGACAATGATTTTATTTTCATGGGTAAGATCGTCGAAGCCCTGAGCGGACAAACCCTGGATCAATATGCCTACAAAAATTTCTATCTCCCCATGGCCCTGTCGACCACCGGATTTAAGCCCAGAGAGCGGTTCCCTTTAAACAGGATCGCACCTACTGAACAGGAGGTGCCCTTCCGGCGTCAACTTCTCCGCGGTGACGTGCACGATCCGGGAGCAGCCATGTTCGGAGAAGTGTCCGGACATGCTGGCCTTTTCAGTGATGCCTACGACCTGGCCGTCATTATGCAAATGCTGCTCAACGGGGGTACGATCGGTGGGCACGAGTATCTGAAGAAAGAAACCATCGAGTATTTCACTGCATACCATAGTGATATCAGCCGCCGTGGCCTGGGATTCGATAAACCAGAAAAAGACAATCAAACCAGAAGAGAGCCTTATCCTTGCGCTTCGGCTTCTCCTTTGACCTTTGGTCACACAGGATTTACGGGAACCTGTATCTGGGCCGATCCGGCTAAACAGATCGTTTTTATATTTCTTTCCAACCGGGTAAATCCCCAAGAGAGTTCAAGACTCGGTACCATGAACGTTCGGGGGAATATTATGGAAAGCATCTATCAGGCCCTGCAATAACCTGTTTGGCTTTTTGGGCAAATCTAGTGCTCCGGTATCGGGCAATGAAAAGGGAAACCGGGATAAAGCCTGTTCCCGGTAGGCCCTGGACTTCATTTTTTCTTGTGATTTTACGGTTTTTACTCCTTCAAGGGGTATGAGGGAAAGGCCAGAAGCAGGAATTCATCTATTTTAACAATTAGCGTTTAGCCTTACCGGTAGATATAGCCTTGGATTTCCTTCTTTGGCTCAAAAACACCGTAAATTCGTATACCGATCAAACCCCAACAGGCTATATTGAAATGAAGACAATTTTTCTAACGGTTCAATAGTGTAAAAGCAGCATTATGAAACAGAATAATCTAATTACCGCCATCTTCAAGTCATTGCTTAGTATGGCCGGTGTTTTCGTGTTGGGGTTCTTGGGTTATCATTACCCGGATGCCATGGTTTGGGTGGTTACGGCTGCAATATTCTGTGCACTGTTTTATTATTTCTATCGCAAGGACAACGACGATTAGTAGATTAAACCAGAAGGTGCGCTTCCGGACCCCTTTCAAAGATTCACAATCCACCATCTCTCTTTCCACCTACCCTTTTTCAGCAAGTTCTTTTATGAAAGCCTTAGTCTTTAACGGGTATGGTTTCCCGCTAAAATGCTACCTTTGCCGGCTATGTCAGCCAAGCCTACCGAGAAGATTTTAAGAGATGTGGTCATCAAATTTGCCGGAGATTCCGGAGACGGCATGCAGCTCACGGGAAGCCAGTTTACCAACAATACGGCTATGCTGGGTATTGACCTGGCTACCTTCCCCGATTTCCCGGCTGAAATCCGCGCCCCGCTCGGGACCTTACCGGGTGTGAGTGGATTTCAGCTCCATTTTTCGAGCGATCATATTTTTACCCCGGGGGATGAATGTGATGTCCTCGTGGCCATGAATGCGGCAGCCCTGAAAACCAACCTCAAGAGCCTCAAAAAGGGCGGACGCATCATCGCCAATATCGAAGGCTTTGACGCCAAGAACCTTCGCCTGGCCAATTATCCGGAAGGCATCAATCCCCTGGAAGACAACAGCCTGAATCATTTTGACCTGATCCAAATCGACGTGACCAAACTCACGCGCGAAACCTTGAAAGATATCCAGATCGGCGTTAAAGAAAGAGACCGCGCGAAAAATATGTTTGTGCTTGGTTTTCTCTACTGGATGTATAACCGAAGCCTGGACAGCACCATTCAATTCCTGACAGAAAAATTTGGCAAAAAACCCGATATTTTGGAAAGCAATATCCGGGCCCTGCGCGCGGGATACAATTACGGCGATACCACCGAAGCTTTCACGACGACTTATACCGTAGCCAAAGCAAAACTGCAACCCGGCACCTATCGTTCGATCATGGGTAATCAGGCCCTGTCCTATGGGTTGATTGCAGCATCTGAAAAAAGTGGGTTGCCCATTTTTCTCGGGACTTATCCGATTACACCAGCCTCCGATATTTTGCATGAGCTGAGCCGTCACAAAGCATTTGGTGTCCGGACTTTTCAGGCCGAAGATGAAATCGCGGCCATCACGGCAGCCATTGGCGCCAGCTATGGCGGATCACTTGGTGTCACGGCCACTTCCGGGCCGGGAATGGCGCTAAAATCAGAGGCCATGGGTCTGGCGATGATGCTGGAGATTCCTCTGCTGATCTGTGACATACAAAGAGGTGGTCCTTCTACCGGTCTGCCGACAAAAACAGAACAAAGTGATTTGATGCAGGCTTTTTACGGAAGGAACGGAGAGAGTCCGATTCCCGTTATCTCTGCATCCATGCCCAGCGATTGTTTCGATGTAGCCTATGAAGCAGTGCGCATCGCTGTTCAGCACATGACGCCGGTTATACTACTCAGCGACGGTTATATCGCCAATGGATCGGAACCCTGGAAATTTCCCGATGCCGAACACCTCCATCCCATTGATGTCAAGTTCAAAACCGAACTGGGTCACCATGAGGAAAAACTACAGCCCTATCTGCGGGATGAAAAAGGTGTAAGACCCTGGGCCATACCCGGCACACCCGGACTGGAACACCGGATTGGTGGACTGGAAAAACAACATATTACAGGCAATGTGAGTTACGATCCGGAGAATCATCAGCTGATGGTTAAACTCCGGCAGGAAAAAGTGGACAAGATCGCCGATTATATTCCGCATCAGAAACTAGACAGTGGACCAGAGAAGGGCAAACTGTTGGTCCTTGGATGGGGTTCAACCTACGGTGCCATCAAGACTGCAGTGGCGGAACTTCAAAAAGAAGGTCTTTCTGTTTCGCATGCTCATCTGCGTTATATCCGCCCCTTCCCTAAAAATTTGGGGCATATCCTGGAAAATTTTGACCAGGTACTCATTCCCGAACTCAACAACGGACAGCTGATTAAAATCATTCGGGACCAATATTTTGTCAATGCCGTAGGTTATAATAAGATCATGGGTATTCCTTTTACCCGCACAGAATTGATTCAAAAAATGCGGGACGTAATGGAAGAAGCTGAAAATCCCGTTCCCAATGTATAGCCGTCAGGGTTAAAGAAGCGTAATATCCATCACCTGAAAATCTTAGCCTTTTGACATCCATGCGTTTTCCTGCAGAGCTTTGTCCCGCACCCGTTTTGCAGTCTTGTGATCGCCTTCGTGGCTCCAGCCCGGAGGTTTGACCAGGTAAAGCAACTTATTTTTTATTCCAGGTGCGCTGGCCACATCTTTGATGAGAAAAACAATCTCCCCGAAATAGGCATCCGTAAAACTGTGGTCTTTCATTTCCCGGGTGATGCCATATTCCACAGGAATCTTGTCAGATTCCGGCTGATAAGTGCCAAATACCCGGTCCCAGATATTGAGCAGGTTACAAAAATTTGTGTCCATATACAAGGGATTCCTGCCGTGGTGCACGCGGTGATGAGAGGGCGTTAAAATATAATCAAACAGAAATCCGCAACGCGCTTTTTTTCCCAGCCGTTCTCCTATATGAATAAACCCGCCCCAGAATCCATCGATAAACATGACCAAAAAAAGGATCGGCGGGCTCACCCCCAATAAAATACAGGTACTCGTTCTGATCACATCGGCATAGGGTGCTTCCAGAAAAAAATGGGCAAAGGATACCGCCAGGTTCATGTGCCTGGGTGCGTGGTGGGTGGAATGCAAACACCACAGCAGACGGACTTTATGGGCCAGGTAATGGTATACAAAATGTCCCAGTTCCCAAATAATATATCCATATATAAACCAGTACCAGGTAAAACTGGATTTGAAAAGGGCGTGCGACGATAGAGTACCAATGATATATGCGACGGCCGCAATCGAGATGAACCGGCCGATCACCGCATTGATGAGGTAGGAAAAAAAGGAAATTTTATACTCGATGAGTTTAAATTTTTCATAGAACAAGGCCACGAAAAATTCCAGGACCGTCACGATGGGTAACAGAGGACCTACGACCGCCATAATCCCTTTAAGGGTCTGCAAAGACCGGTAGTCACCGGATTTTATTATCCGGATGACTTCTTCCACTCCAAAAAAACCAATCGCCCAATCATGAATGGATTCTACAATACTCATGTTATGCCCTTAGAGATTTTAATAGGTCTTCAGAAATTTTCCATATGAAATTAAACTGATCGTTGACGGATTTGACAACAGACAGGTTTTGTGGTCGCCTGGATTCTGTAATGCCTTGCTCCAGTTCCTTTTTGCGGAAAGAAACCATTTCATCCAACCGCTCATTGAGTTTGACCAGATCCGTTTGTGCCGGCAGGTCACTGGCCAGGGTCGGATCCGGGCTTATGTGCCCGCCATGGGCGGGGTCAGCCGGCTCAGGCAGTGGTGCTTTTTCACCCGCCGCCTTTAATCCTGCCAAGGCCTGTTCCAGGTTGGAGATCACGGTCCGGATGACAGGAATATATCCGGCATCGGGTGTGGGTGGTACTTTCCCTAGGGCAAAGGTAGCCAGGGTCGCAATATGGGTTGACATCATATAATTGAGTACAACAAGCTGGTGATAGGCAGCGGCATTTTTCTGTTTGCTTTTCGGTTCTGATAACATCCGGTTTAATGCATCTGAAATATTGGCCAGGGCTACCAAAGCATTTTTCCTGGACAATTTATACTGGTTGACGTCCACTGGCTGACCGATAAAAAAAGAAGTGACATCGCTGAAATATTTTTCGTTGGCTTGAAGTATCTGCTGAAGATAATCACCAAATTGTTTGTAAGCCCATTCCGGAGAAAATAGAATGTTCGCTGCAAGGGCGATACCAGAACCAATGGCCGTATCAATCACCCGGTCAAAAATGAGCAAGCGGAAATGCACCGGATTTAAGATATACAAAAGGATAAGGATATAAGGCGTCATGAGGGTAGTAAAGACCAGATAGCGGGTCCGCATAAAGCTATAGGCCAGAATCATGAGCACAATCATACAACCGATGAGTACATGCCGGTCTTTGACCAGCAGCAGGATCACCACCCCGATGGCTGCTCCCAACAGGGTTCCCAACAACCGGTCCCGGTTCCTACTTTTGGTAATGCTATAGGCCGGTTTTAAAATCACGATGATGGTCAGCAGGATCCAGTAGCCATGTCCGAACGTGAAAAACTGAGAAATGATGAATCCGACAGTGGTTGCAAAAGATACCCGGATGGCATGGCGGAACGTATTGGATTTCCAATTGAAATTATCCAGTAATATTTTGCCATCGATGTCCTGGTGGGTAACAAACTGATCATAGTTCTGTATCCGGCTATCCTGCTTGGTATTTTTAAGGTCATAGGCTGTGTACTGCTGAATGGTTTTGATGCGGGTTACAAAATCGTCACAGGCATCGATGAGTGCCCGCAGTCCGATAAAGCCTTCTACAGTGGCAGCCGTGATGGATGTCTTTCTGAAGTCTTCGAATTTTTTCTTGAGCGCCGTAAGAGCATGCCCCAGTTCATCGTTCATCGGATAAGCCCGTCCGCTTTTCAGTGCGATACCGGTTTGGTTCAGTTCCTCTGATATCAGCGAAATAAATTTTTTGAAAGATTCAAGGATGTCGGACTGGTCAAAATATTCATGAAAAATTTGATGATGCAGCTGAAGACTCATTACCCGTTCAAAAAGATCATTGATATCGATGAATATCAGCAACGTAACCCGACCGGTATTGGTTGATTCTTTTACAAAGTCCCGGCTTTTGTAGAGCAGCTCCCGGACCAGATTTTGTTTGTCGTTGATCTCTGCCTGTTTTTCCAATAGCCGGGAGTAAATGGAATCGTAGTTTGGATTTTTATCATAAAAAGCCGTGCGTCCCAACATGTAATCCCCGATGGATTGAATGAGATCACCAAGGGCCTGTTGGGTCACCTTATAAGGGCGAAAACTATAAAGGGAAAGACTCAGCAGCGTATACCAGATGCCCCCGCATAAAATATAAACTGCTTTCAACACGATGGCTTCGGTGCCGGATGTTTGGTGCGTGAGGTTGAGCACCATCACAAAAAGGCCGGCCAGTCCAACCGATCCCGCCCGGGGTCCATAAACTCCGATCATGGAAAAAATAAAACAAAATCCCGCCACCAGAATCCCGGTAAGCCAGGCTGAATGAACGGCTAGTCCCGTGAGCAGGGATGCAATAAAAATGACGGCGTTGCAAACCATCATGGCATTCTTTCGGTGTGTGATGGGTCCCGCGCTGTCCACGATGGTCACGCAGATCGCTCCGATCGATAAGGTGATGCCGATTTCTTCGTGATGTAAAAACGTTCCGATAATCGTGGGCAGGGTGAGACCAACCGTTATCCGGATACCTTCGCTGAGGTAATAGCTGTTGATGAAACTCCGGTATTGTGTTCTGTAGTCCATAGTTGGTTCACCTGACGCATGAAATCAAGGCCGTCAGTTTTTTCGGTAAACAGGACAGCCTGGTTATCCTTAAAATTAACGGTCTTTCAGCGACCCGGCTTTGCTCAAGGAAGGCTGCAGTTTTTTATAATATTTGCAGACGGGACGCAAACCGCATTCAGCGCATTTGGGTTTTCTGGCCACGCAAATATAGCGGCCATGCAAGATGAGCCAGTGATGGGCTTTGTGGATCAGGGCCGTGGGGATGAGTTCAATCAATTGTTTTTCTGCAGCCAATGGCGTCTTGGCTCCAAGGGTCAGGCCAATGCGGGCCGATACCCGGAACACATGGGTGTCTACCGCCATATTGGGTTGCTGGTCTATGACGGACGTAATCACATTGGCCGTTTTTCTGCCAACCCCCGGGAGTTTCATCAATTCATCCACTTTTAAAGGGACTTCACCCTTAAAATCTTTAACCAGCATTTCGGCCATGCCGATCAGGTGTTTGGTCTTGTTATTGGGATAAGAGATGCTGCGTATAAAGGGGAAAACCTCGTCAAAACTGGCTTTGGCCAGTGAACCCGGTCCGGGGAAATGGGCAAAAAATGCCGGGGTGGTCATGTTGACCCGCTTATCGGTGCACTGGGCCGATAAAATAACGGAAACCAACAATTGGTAAGGATTGTCGTAAATGAGTTCTGTCTCCGCTTCGGGGGCATGTTTGCTGAACCAGGCTAAAACGAAATCAAAACGCTGTTTGCGGGTCATTCATTAAAAATGAGCCGAAATTACGCCAAAACGATGGGGAGAAACAGGTCTCAGGAAGTTGTCTCAATGGCCGTATCCCGGGCATACTGAAGCACTCGCTGGATCACTTCCATGCGGGGAGCAACTACTTGTTTTTCTATATCTAATTGAATAACAGAAGATTGTAATTCTTCCATTTCTTCCCGAAGCGTCCAGTTCTCGGTTAAAGCAACCTGAATGGCAGCTGTTAGTTCGGGGGAAGACTCTTTATACAAATACCGTAAAAGATCCTCCGGTGTAAAGAGTGGCATAGGCGAAACCATTTGAATGTCCAATAATCAGAAAGCAGTAAAAAATAATCCGTCCAATAGTAAAAACGTCATTCGGTCGGCGTTATTGCGTATTCGGCTTAAAGTTTTTGTTAATGCACTTCGGGTCTATACTTACAGGATAAAACACCCGCATTTATCAGCAATTCTCCCATTTTTCGGTACGTAAAGTACAGATTATAAAGGGTTTACACGGAACAACTTTTAATGGACTGATAAAGCCCGGTCCATTGATAATTTGGTTTTGGGGGAGCGATCAACCGGGAATGGCCGGTATATATTAAACAAACACTTGCTTCGTTTGGTCTTCCGCGTTAGGTGGTCCAGTTTCCTTCATCCGGGCTGGTGGCCCGGCCGGATATTTTCACCCGAATTATTTTACCACAAACAAATCCTCATTGTCTCTTTTCATCATGTATTTCTCCCGGGCATATTTCTCCAGCGTGGCCGGGTTGGATTTGAGTTGGTCCAGTTCTTTGCGGACCGTCAGAATCTGGTCTTCAAAATAGAGTTTTCTCGCCTCCAGTTTATGCAATTCTTTTACATGACGAAAATGGGTCGTTATAAAATCCCGGTCATCTATAAATAAAACCCACACGGCAAAACCAAGCGCCGTCAGGACGTATTTATTTTTCAACCAGTGGGGTATTTTATCAAGATATTGTCGCATGCCTCTTCAAGTTAACCGATTTCAATTTTCTCCCGGAGGAAAAATTCATTGGCTTATTTTCCAAATGTAATTTTTCCATTTGGATAAATGGCGTTTTTACCCAGTTTTTCTTCAATACGGATCAGCTGATTGTATTTGGCGATCCGGTCAGTACGGCTGGCGGATCCCGTTTTGATTTGACCGCAGTTCAGAGCGACAGCCAAATCGGCGATCGTCGTATCTTCTGTTTCTCCACTGCGGTGACTCATGATGGTATTGTAGCTGTGGTGCTGGGCCATGGTGACGGCATTGATCGTTTCAGTCAGGGTGCCGATCTGATTTACTTTTACCAAGAGCGCATTGGCCGTTTTGGTTTCGATTCCTTTTTGGAGTCTTTCCACGTTGGTCACAAATAAATCATCTCCTACCAGCTGCACTTTTGAACCCAGGGTATCGGTCAGATTTTTCCAGCCTGCCCAGTCGTCTTCGGCCATGCCGTCTTCAATGGAGATGATCGGATATTTTTTCACCCAGGAAGCCCAGAATTTCACCAGCTCATCGCTCGTCATTTCCTTTCCGGAACTTTTATGAAAAACATACTTTTTCTTTTTGCTGTTCCATAGTTCGCTGTTGGCCGCATCCATGGCAATGGCGATCTGGCTTCCGGTTTTATATCCTGCAGCAGAAATAGCTTCCAGCACGGTTTCTATGGCTTCCTCATTGCTTTGAATATTGGGAGCAAAACCACCTTCATCACCGACGTTGGTACTGAAACCCTTCTTTTTCAAAACACCTTTGAGCGTATGGAAAATATCCACGCCCCACCGCAGGCCTTCGCTAAAGGAAGTGGCTCCTATGGGCATCACCATGAATTCCTGAAAATCAATTTTATTGTCCGCATGCGCTCCGCCGTTAAGAATATTCATCATCGGAATCGGCAAAGTAACGGCGTTGGTTCCACCGATATAACGAAACAGGGGAAGTCCGGCTTCCTTTGCAGCTGCCTTGGCAGCGGCCAAGCTTACGGCCAGCATGCCGTTGGCGCCGAGTTTTCCTTTATTTTCTGTTCCATCTGCAGCGACAATGGCTGCGTCCAGCCCCGCCTGATCAGAAACATCGTGACCTTTGAGTTTGGTGGCCAGGACCGTATTTACATTTTCAACGGCTTTGAGTACCCCTTTACCCTGGTATATTTTTTTATCTCCATCGCGCAGTTCAACCGCCTCATGGATGCCTGTGCTGGCACCGCTGGGTACAGCTGCTCTTCCCAGGTAACCAGCCTCCGTATGTATATCTACTTCTACGGTGGGATTACCCCGGCTATCCAAAATTTGTCGCGCAAAGATTTTTTTAATGCTACTCATGAGTGATGGTTTTTGTGAGTCCCCTGAAAATGTCTTCCAGGCTTCTGTTTTCAGACTGCAAAGAAACAATGTTCCAATTGTTCTGCAAAGACAGGGACAGCAATTGTTTTTTTAATAATTCCGGATCCTCGGCTTCCAGCTCCCATTCGTAGTCACTGGTCTTGCGTATTCCCCGGAGCTGGTCCAGGGAGGACTCAAACTGTTCGGCCTGCACACTTTCTTTTAGAACGACTTTGATGAAATGGCCCTTTTGTGCTTTGCGCAGATCTCTGATCTTATTGTCTGCAATGATTTTTCCTTGGTTGATGATGATGACCCGGTCACAGATGGCTTCCACTTCGGAAAGAATATGGGAAGAAAAAAGGACGGTCCGGTTCCGTCCGAAGGATTTGATCACATCCCGGATCTCCACAATCTGGTTGGGATCCAGACCCGTGGTCGGCTCATCCAGGATCAATACTTCGGGTTCATGGATCAGGGCAGCTGCCAGACCCACCCGTTGTTTGTAACCTTTGGAGAGCTGCGATATTTTTTTACCTGCTTCAGGTCCCAAACCCACCAGGTGCATGGTCTGGTTTATTTTTTTCTTTTTTTCTTTGAGGTGATGGATGTCGGCGATGAAGGAAAGGTATTCCCGGATGTACATATCCCCATACAGCGGATTAGATTCTGGCAGGTATCCCGTAATTTTTTTTGATTGAACGGGATTGGTTTGTACATCGATCCCGTTTAACAGGGCTTGGCCGCCACTGGGCTTCAGACAACCCGTTAAAATTTTCATCGTGGTAGACTTTCCTGCCCCGTTGGGTCCCAGGAATCCAACAATTTCACCGAGGCCTACAGCGAAAGAGATTTCATCGATTGCCTTTTGTTCACCATAAAGACGGGATAAATTTTTTACCTCGATTGACATTGGGCGAAAATACGAAAATCCAATGGGTTACGGCTGAATTTGAAGATTGAAAAAATTAGTCAATTTCCTTCTCGCCTATATTTATAGATGTCATTTTTGATTTGGTTAAGAGAACCGAAAAAGACCGTTTTTTACCCATATTTCTCAAGTTATTTTATTAAGTAAAACTAAAATCATTTATAGGTATTTGGAGTTTTAAATTTTTTTATTCCGCTTGGGTTGAATTTCTTAAGTCCCACTGTTAACAAGTAATACATCATTTCTGACCACTTGATTGAGTAAATAAAGGTTAATGTTGGAAAATCCATTTTTGTAAATTATTACATAAATGGACTCCTATTCCATAAATTACCTAACTTTACAGAAATGGAATAGCCCATGATACCTCGCATGATATTGCCGTATGCAAAACAATCCCTCCAACAATTCAGAGCTTTGTGCATCACCGGGCCAAGGCAAAGCGGCAAAACAACATTGAGCAAGCAACTGTTCAAGAGCAAGCCATACATCAATTTTGAAAACCCCTCTGTTCAATACGAAGCAGAAATAAATCCTGAACTATTCCTAAAAAAATATAAAAATGGGGCTGTATTTGATGAAGTCCAAAGAGTTCCACATATTTTTCGTTATCTGCAGGAGATTTTAGATCAGGACAAGAAAAGAGGGCAGTTCATTTTGACAGGTTCGAATAATTTTTTGTTACAGGAACAAATATCCCAAAGCCTCGCAGGAAGGGCAGGTTATTTATCTCTATTGCCATTTAGTTATTCAGAGCTGGCAGAAGCAGGGACGATCGTTAAAGACGTGAACAAACTTATACTTACTGGCGGCTATCCAGAAATATGGGACCAACATTTAAATCCCAGTATTTGGCTAAATAGCTATGTACAAACGTATGTGCAAAGGGACGTTCGGTTACTACGAAATATTACCAATCTTGCAACTTTTAACCGTTTCATCAACTTATGTGCAAATTATTCAGGACAAATTTTAAACCGTGATGAACTGGCAAAACAGACAGGTGTAGATACTAAAACCGTTTTAGCATGGTTGGGGTTATTGGAAAATAGCTATATCATTTTCCTACTTCAACCTTGGCATAATAATATGAACAAAAGAATTATCAAAAGCCCGAAACTGTACTTTTATGATACGGGACTACTTTGCTATCTGCTCGGCATAAAAAGCAATGTTGCTTTGCATAGGCATATTGCTTATGGGAGCATTTTTGAAAACTGGGTAATTACCGAAATAAAAAAGAACAATTTAAATTCAGGACTAAACGATGGAATGTACTATTTCAGGGACAATGTAGGCAACGAAGTCGATTTAATTACAGTGAGAGATGAAAGTCCACTTGCCATAGAAATAAAATCCGCCTCAAAGTTTGACAATTCCATGTTGCGTGGCTTGCATTTTTGGCAAAAAAATCAACCAAAAAGTAGTGCAATATTGTTGTATGGAGGAAGTACCGCTCAAACAGTAAGCAGTACAATAAATGTAGCGCCGTGGACAGACGTGGCAGTTATATGACTAATACGCTCTCAAAATACTACGTCGCAACCCCAGAGAAAATTATTATTTCCTTTTGAATATTTTGACGATCAGACAATTCCCAGATCTTTTTGAATCTGTTCTAAAGTCCTTCCTTTCGTCTCCGGCATCACGCGCCAGATAAAAATCAGGGATACCAGCATCATGCAACTGAAGAAAATGAAAGAATAAAAGCCCCCCGATGGGCTTCCGTGGACGATGATGGGAAAAGTCCAGGCGATGATGGCGGCCATAATCCAGTGGGTGAAACTGCCCAGCGAACTTCCTTGCGAACGCACGGCATTGGGAAAGATTTCGGAGATAAAAACCCAGATGACCGCTCCCTGGGAGAGGGCAAAAAAGGCAATAAAACCGATCAGGTAAAAAATAACATAGCCATTGCCCGCACCCGTTCCGCCATCGGTCGGATGAAAGGCAAAAGCCGTCAGGGCAAGAAAAACTGCCGTACCGATGGCACCCGTAATCAAAAGCGTCTTTCGTCCCACCTTATCGATGATCAACATTCCCAGAAAGGTGAAGATCAGGTTTGCAAATCCGACATAAATCGGTGGTAAAAAAGAGGACTTCTGACTGAATCCGGCCATTTCAAAAATGCGCGGCGCATAATAGAGAATCGCATTGATACCGGAAAGCTGGTTAAACATCGCCAGCAACACGGCATATAAAATGGGTTTTCTGAATTTGGCGGTGAATAAGTTTTCTTCCGGCGCGTGGTGAACCATAACTTTTTCTACCGAAAGTAGGGCATGTTCTTCCGAGATCACGGACCGTGCATCCGGTTCGCCGGTTCTGGAAAAAATGGACGCCGCCTCCTCATCCCGGTTATTCAGGATCAGCCAGCGCGGACTTTCCGGGATCGTTCTGAGCAATAGTGCGAAAAGTCCTGCCGGTACGACCATCACCCCCACCATCCAGCGCCAGGAATCTGCACCGATATGAAGAAAAGCGAAATTGGTCAGAAACGCCACCAGGATACCGATTACGATATTGAGTTGGAATAAACCGGTGAGCCGGCCCCTGACGGCTGCAGGCGATATTTCGGAGATATACATGGGTCCCACGACGGAAGAAGCACCGACGGCAACGCCCCCAATCATTCTGAATATGATAAATAAAATCCAGGTAGGAGTGAGAGAGCAACCGAGCGCTGACAGCAGATACATGATGGCGATCACGGACAGCACTTTTTTTCTCCCATAACGCTGCGCCGGCTTACCCGCAATCATCGATCCGATCACGGTTCCAATCAAACTGGCCGCTACCGTGAATCCCAAACTGAAATCAGAAAGAGACCAGAGTGCCTGAATGGTTTTTTCTGCGCCGGAAATCACGGCGGTTTCAAAACCAAATAAAAATCCGCCAAGGGCGGCTACCAGCGTGCACCGGAGAAGGAAGGCATTAATTTTCATTCGGCAATCGTTATGAAAGCATAAGGTATGAAAAAAATACTCACTAAATTTATGATTCAAACGATGCCGGCTATATGAGTTTCCCTTACCAGATCCAAAGTTTCGACCACTACCTCACGGAGTACAAAAAAAGTATCGATCACCCAGAAAAATTCTGGGGTGAAGTGGCGGAACATTTCGTCTGGAAAAAGAAATGGGACAAAGTGCTGGAATGGAATTTCAAAGAGCCCCGCGTCCGGTGGTTCGAAGGAGCGAAACTAAACATCACAGAAAACTGCCTGGACCGCCACCTCGCGGACAAAGCCGATCAGCCGGCGATCATCTGGGAACCCAATGATCCCACACTTCCCAACCGCATCCTTAATTACCGGGACTTACACGGGGAAGTCTGCCGCTTCGTAGAGGTACTCAAAAACAACGGAGTAAAAAAAGGCGACCGGGTCTGTATCTATATGCCCATGGTTCCGGAACTGGCCATTGCCGTCCTTTCCTGCGCCCGCATGGGAGCCATTCACTCTGTCGTATTCGGCGGGTTTTCTGCCCAATCCATAGCCGACCGCATTGAAGATGCCCAGTGCCGGATTGTGATCACAGCCGATGGCGGCAACCGCGGGCCCAAAGACATTCCACTCAAAGCGACCATCGATGAGGCCTTGACGAAAACCAGCCGTATCCAAAAAGTGATAGTATTCAAACACCTGGGCAACACCGTGAACATGCAGGCGGGTAGGGATGTCTGGTGGCAGGATGAAGCAAAAAAAATTACATCTACCGATTCACGGGCCGAATCCATGGATGCGGAAGACATCCTGTTTATATTATATACCAGCGGGTCCACGGGAAAACCCAAGGGGGTGGTCCATACCTGTGCAGGTTATATGATTTATACCACCTATACTTTTGTCAATGTCTTCCAATATAAACCGGGGGATATTTATTTCTGCACGGCGGATGTGGGCTGGATTACGGGTCACAGCTACACCATCTATGGTCCCTTGAGTGCCGGTGCCACGACCGTGATGTTTGAAGGGATCCCCACCTATCCGGATGCCGGCCGGTTTTGGAATATCATCGATAAATACGGCGTGAATATTTTCTATACCGCACCCACCGCGATCAGGAGCCTGATGGGTTTTGGTACCGATCCTTTGAAGGATAAAAAGCTGGAATCCCTGCGCGTGCTGGGTACAGTCGGCGAACCCATCAATGTAGAAGCCTGGCACTGGTACGATGAACATATTGGACGCGGTCGCTGTCCGATTGTAGATACCTGGTGGCAAACGGAAACGGCGGGCATCATGATCTCCAACCTGGCAGGCATCAGTCAGGGAAAACCTTCTTACGCTACCCTGCCCCTGCCGGGTGTGATTCCTTTGCTGGTGGATGAAAAAGGTTTGCCCGTCGCCGGTTCTGATGCAGGGAAAGATGGGGTCTTTCACCCCGGTGCAAAAGGAGAACCTGTTTCGGGAAATCTCTGCATCCGCTTTCCCTGGCCTTCCATCATCCGCACTACCTATGGAGATCACGAGCGATGCCGGCTAAATTATTTTGCTACCTATCCCGATCTATATTTCACTGGCGACGGAGCCTTTCGCGACGCCGAAGGAAATTACCGCATCACCGGTAGGGTGGACGATGTACTCAACGTCAGTGGGCACCGCATCGGAACGGCAGAAGTGGAAAATGCGATCAACATGTATCCCGATGTCGTCGAAAGCGCGGTAGTAGGTTATCCGCATGATATCAAGGGTCAGGGCATATATGCCTATGTCATCTTGCAAAGTGGCCATGCCAACCAGGGTGGCGAAAAAGAAGGGGTTTCCAAAATGGTGAACAAGGTAATCGGAGCCATCGCCAAGCCGGATAAAATCCAATTTGTCTCGGGACTACCCAAAACAAGAAGCGGAAAAATCATGCGACGCATCTTAAGAAAAATTGCTGAAGGAGAAATGGATAACCTGGGTGATATCAGCACCCTGACGGATCCGGGTGTGGTGGAAGAAATCAAAGCAGGAAGGCTGTGAACGTAACCGGACTCAAATTGGTTAGACCGCGGTGCCCATCTGATTTTGATCCGCCCAGAATAAAATCAACTTATTGCAGGCTGGTGGATTCATCCGTTTTATCTTCCTTTTCAATGGTGACCACGGTTCCGATCGGCAACATATTGTAGAGTTCATCCACGTCTTCATTTTTCAAGGCGATACAACCATTGGTCCAGTTCTGGTATAAGTCTACCGCCATATCGTCGTGCGGCCAGGTTCCGTGGATGGCGATGCCTCCGCCGATTTTTGCATTTTTAGGAATCAGCCCTTTGGATTTTCTTTCATAGAATTTATCCAGATCTGCTTTCGTTGGAAAATCAATGAGCATCATCTTATCCCATTTTTCATGGGGTCTTTTGGAGGCAATATGGTAAACACCTTCTGGCGTACGCCGGTCTCCCTCCATCATTTTATCATCCAGGGATTTGCTTCCAAAGACAACTGGATAGGTGGCGAACCACCCGTCTCCATCATATACTTTCAATTCATAATTGCTTTTGACAATCACCACGGTAATGGTGCCGGTGATTTCCCGGTGAAAAAAACGTTTGCAGGATGTCTTATGGTCTGTCAGGCGAAAACCAAACAACCCCACGGCCAGCATTCCCCACATCATCTTTTTTTTGAAATTCATACCCGGATCTTTAATTTTTCAACGCTTAATGGAGACGATATATTTTCCGTGTTGACAATTTTATGAAAAGATTCCATTTCTGATCCTTTTCCCTCGGGGGGAAAATGGATGGGGACATGAATATCAACAGATTAAAAGCTAAATTTTTCTTAAAAGAATAATTTCCGTTTTTATTATTTTATTGTCGTGATCGAAAAAAAAATGCACCCACTCGGGTGCTGAACTCACTGTATTTATCGGTCTACCTTCGCTATCCTCTCTATCCAATTTCTATAATAACCCGTATTTACCATTTGCTCAGACGGATACCAAAAGTGTAGGGAATCTGATCGAGTCCTTGCGAGTTAAACATGCTTTTGGTCGCCAGCGAGCCATAGAGAATAATGGGTCCCAGTTGGGCTTCAGCGATCCAGGAAAGTTTCCAGGGATTCAAATCAAAATCATCCTGGGTTTTTTGTTTCCCGAACTGGCTGCTGATCAGCTTTTGATGGGAGTTGTACAGATAACCGGCACTGATACCAACGGAGATACCAAATCCTTCGCGGAGACTGGGTGTAAAATTAAAATTGAGCATGAGGGGTACGGTGACATAATTGACGGCCATTTTATTCTTGCTGAAGGAGATCGTATCCTGAATGACATAGGTTGCCTGCGTAGAGGGATTGGTTAGGAATACAATATTATCCTGATAGCGATAATTATTCAGCTCGATCCCCAGTCCGTATTTCAGGTTGACCACATGGTTAATCATATTCAAGCGCTGCATAAACAACCAGATGTTGACGTCCACCGACTTGTTGTTTTTCAAATTGAACCAGTTCGAATTGCCTCCAGGCGCATATGCCTGTGCCGTCGCACTGGAATAGTTGGTCTTGTCCGTATAATTGGTAAATCCAAGATCCACAATCAGCCAGTTGGTACTCAGGTTAGAAGGTTTCGCATGGTTATCCCAGTGGTGGGGTGGCATGGGCCATGGATACCTTTCGGACCAGGCCGTCGAATCCATCGTTTTCATGTGTTTGTCCATCATCGTTTCCCAATGAGGACGGTGGTGGTGGCCCACACTGTCTTTTTTCTGCGCGGTTGAATCGGCTTGGGTAAATCCTTTCACGCTGACACACAAGATGGCCAGCACAATCATTGCTTTGTTCATGGTAGTACTTATTTATTAATAGCTGATTTGAAAAACACTGACGCGAACTTTTTTTGTATCATCACCTGCCGGTTCGCGTCCGGTCAGTTTTTTTAAAAATCCTCCGATTCCCTTATTCTGATTGTTCAGCGCAATGACGCTGATGGCATTGTCATTGGTGGTATCATACATTTCGGTTGTGGCCTTTTCATATCGGCGTGTATCTTCTATCGCAGATCCAGATAGCGTCAGGGCGGCCGGCTTAACACCCGGTATTTGTCCGAGCCGTTGGGTTTCGGCCGCCAGGCCAAGATGTTGGGATTGTAAAACCACCACCGCACGGGATAGACGCAATGGATCCGTTGATTCTTCCAAACCCAAATCTTGTTGCGATGCGACGGTTACCTGGTCTACAGCCAATTTTTTTTCACCGGGTATTACCAGGATTGGATTTTTTAAAACCGGTTCTTTTTTCTTTTCTGTCTTTACCACCGCAGGGGGAAGAAGCACTTTCTCTATGGGGTTGTCTTCCGGCTTCCCTTTTTCATTCTTCTTTGAAAGACCGGGGTTCAATTTGTTTTTTTCTGTTTCTGCAGTGGCATGAACGGCATCCCGATGAGGGGAGAAATAGTGTTGCTGGGAAAGAATAAACCAGGTTCCCAAAATGAGCCCTACCCCGACGGCTGCAATCCGGGTCCAGTACAGAGGGATAACCCTTCTTTTTTCCTCTTTCCTATACAGCCATGTTTTGGGTTCAAAGACGACGTCCGAGGCAGAAAAAACAGTGCATTCCAGCAGGGCAAATTCCTTTTGCAGGTCGGTATTTTCCTGCAGGAATTTTTCTACGAGTTCCCCGTCCGTAGAACTCAGTTCCTTATCCAGGTAAAGAAGAAAATAGTTTTCGTAATTATTCCGGTTGATATCCATATCCTTTTCTTTACAGTACATTTTCCACGCTGACCAGCCATTCTTTTAACTGAAGCCGCGCCCGGTGCAAGGTTATTTTCACCTGCGATCCGTTTAATCCTGTGATCTCTGAAATTTCCTCATAAGAATAGCCTTCATAGTCCTTGAGCAACACGAGTGACCTTTGCCGGTCATTGAGGCGGCCGAGCGCTTTGTCCAGCACTTCTTTGATCCGGGGACGGTGGGGCTCATCGGCGGTCACAGGTTCCGGCAGGTTCTCCCGGAATTCCATTCGGCTGTTTTTTCGGTTTAAATCAATCATTTTGTGATAGGCAATCGTAAAAAGATAAGACTTGCTCTTCAGCTGATTGATTTCACCCCGGTGCTCCCATAATTTCTCAAAGGAAGACTGGACCAGGTCCCTAGCATCTTCCACCTGACGGGTAGATTTCAGCATAAACCGGTAGAGCCCGTCTGCATACCACTTCACGCAGTTATTGTAGTCCTCTGCCGTCATAAGCCCATCCCCGTTGTTTTCGTCATTAGTAATACGATTGACCCTTCAAAAAGTTACAAAGCTTACCTTTATCCCGCTAAAAATTATACCATGCATGAGCTTTTTGTTCGCCGCATTTCTACGCAGTTGGAAGAAATCCGGGAGGCAGGTCTTTTCAAAACCGAACGGGTGATCGCCAGCGAGCAGGGCGCAGAAATCATAGTAAACGGACGCAGTGTGCTCAATTTCTGTGCAAACAATTACCTGGGCCTTTCTTCCCATCCGGCGGTGATCCAGGCTGCCCATGCCACGCTGGACAAGCGTGGTTATGGTCTGAGTAGTGTCCGGTTTATCTGCGGCACCCAGGATATCCACCGGGAACTGGAAGAAAAGATTTCAGCTTTTCTGGGCATGGAAGACACGATATTATATGTAGCGGCTTTTGACGCCAATGGAGGGGTCTTCGAACCGCTCTTTGGTGAAGCGGACGCCATCATCTCCGATGAACTCAACCACGCTTCCATCATTGATGGAGTAAGACTCTGCAAGGCGCGCCGACTGCGTTATAAACACAATGACATGGCAGATCTGGAAGAACAGTTGAAATCGGCTTCCGATTGCAGGGACCGAATCATTGTAACCGACGGATCCTTCAGCATGGATGGTACCATCGCCCAACTCGACAAAATCTGTGATCTGGCAGACAAATATTCAGCAATCGTCATGAGCGATGAGTCTCATTCCTCCGGATTTCTGGGAAAGACAGGCCGGGGTACCCATGAATACCGGCAGGTGATGGGCCGGGTGGACATCATCACCGGAACCCTGGGGAAGGCACTGGGTGGTGCAAACGGTGGTTTTACCAGCGGCCGCAAATCCATCATTGAAATGCTTCGTCAGCGCAGCCGGCCATATCTTTTTTCAAACAGCCTTGCCCCCTCGATTGTCGGTGCTTCGCTGGCCATCCTGGACATACTCAGTCGGGATACTACGCTGCGCGATAAGCTGGAAGCCAATACCCGGTATTTCAGAACCAAAATGACCGCCGCGGGATTTGACATACGGCCGGGCGATCATCCGATCGTCCCCATCATGCTCTACGATGCGGTCCTGGCCCAGGAGTTCGCAGCCCGCTTGCTGGAGGAAGGCATTTATGTGATTGGATTTTTCTTTCCGGTCGTGCCCAAAGGACTTGCACGCATTCGGGTACAACTGAGTGCAGCCCATTCCAGAGAACACCTGGATCATGCCATCGCTTCCTTTATTAAGGTCCGGGAAAAATTACCCGTAAAAGCATAGGACGAAAAACTGGTTGCTTTTCTGCCGAACCATATCCTATATATTATTATCCAATGGCCGTCATGCTGATCTCTACGTTGACATTTTTGGGAAGGCCGCGCACGGCGACGGTTTCACGGGCCGGAAAATCTCCGATGAAATATTTGGCATAGATCTCGTTGACGGAAGGGAAGAGTGCCATATCCGTTAGAAAAATAGTAGTTTTTACTACTTGCTTGAAATCCATATCTGCCGCATGGAGTACGGCGCGCAGGTTATGCATCACCTGATGGGTTTCTTCAAAAATATCTTTGGCTTCAATGGCTCCGTTTTTAGGATTGATCGCCACCTGACCGGAAATAAAAAGCATATTGCCAACCTGGACAGCCTGGTTATAAGGTCCGATGGGTTCCGGTGCATCGGCGGTCTTGATGATTCTTTTTTCCATCCGCCAAAAATAACGTTTAATATGTAACGGCTGATGGCATAGAATTTTTTACAAGCCTTCCATTAACGTCCAGCCCCGGGATATACTTGATGGATTCCAGGGATTCAAACAGGAAGGGTTCCCCCGTAGCACCGTATCTTTATTGAATGGAATCCAGTGTTTGTATTTGCGGAGCCGGTACCATGGGCCGGGGTATTGCACTCACCACCGCCCTGTGCGGCATCGCAGTGATATTGTATGATGTGGATGAAAAAATCCTTTCCCAGGCTAAATCCTTTATCGAAAACGAATTGGCTCAAGGGGTGGAAAAAAAACGTTTTTCCCCGGAGAAAAAAGAGGACACCCTGCGAAAGATCCTTTTCACGACCCAGGTAGCAGATGCCCAGGCTTCTTTTATTATTGAAGCGATTCAGGAAAAAATGCAGACCAAACGGGACCTGTTTTTGGAACTGGCGCAAATAAACAAACCAGATACTTTTTTTACCACCAATACCTCTTCTCTTTCTGTGACCGACCTGGCAGCCCAAACACCTTTCCCGGAAAGAATAGCGGGTTTACATTTTTTCAATCCCGCTAACCGGATGAAACTCGTGGAAATCATCCAAACAAAATTTAATACCGAAGCGGCGATCCAGCGCCTCCGGGCATTTGCCTCTCAACTTAAAAAAACGTCGGTGGTCTGCCGGGATGCACCCGGTTTTATTGTAAACCATGTCGCACGCCCTTACTATCTGGAAGCCTTGCGCCTCGTGGAACTTCAGATCGCTCCACCCGAAACGATTGACCGGTTGATGGAATCAGCTGGATTTAAGATGGGACCCTTCCACCTGATGGATCTAATCGGCAACGACATCAACTATTCAGTGAGTAAATCCTTATATGATGCACTCGGTACACCGGCCCGCCTAAAACCCTCGATCCTGCAGGAGGACTTGGTAAAAAAAGGCTGGCTGGGGAAAAAAACAGGTCGTGGATTTTTTCAGTATGATAAATCCGAATCCGAATGATATTTGTAACGGGCGGATCGGGTTTTCTCGGGTCTCATATTCTGGAGGAACTGATTTCTCAAGGGAAATCCGTAAAAGCACTCTATAGAAATAGACGCCTGCCTTCCTATATGCCACCTGGACTTTCAGAAAAAATAACCTGGGTCCAGGGCGATATATTGGACCTGGTTGGTCTGTCTGAAAATATGGCCGGATGTGAACAGGTGGTTCATGCGGCGGCCCTGGTTTCCTTTGATCCTTCTGATAAGAAGAAATTATTCAAGAACAACATCGAAGGAACAGCCAATCTGGTCAACACCGCGATCGAATTGGGAATAACTGATTTTGTACATGTAAGTTCGGTGGGGGCGCTCGGCAACGCCGATGGATCCGAACCCATCAACGAAGAAAAAAAATGGCTCGGAAATAACGGACTGACCCATTACAGCATCAGCAAATACTACGCAGAAATGGAAGTCTGGCGGGGTATGGGTGAAGGGCTTACTCCACTGATCGTTAATCCGGTGGTGCAACTGGGATTTGGTGATTGGAACGAGACCAGCTGCGCTATGTTTAAAGCAGCCTTCCAAGAATTCCCCTGGTTCATGAACGGACGAAACGGATTCGCTGATGTAAGAGACACAGCCCGTGCAATGGTAGCCCTGATGAACAGCGGGGTACGCAATGAACGGTTTATCATCAACGCAGAAAACAGAACATACCTGGAAATTTTTACCTGGATGGCCAAGGGCTTCGGGAAAAAGCCGCCCGCTAAAAAAGCGGGTGCCCTGATTGCCTCCCTGGCCTGGCGGATAGAAAAAATAAAATCTGGATTTTCTGACGTCAAACCCCTCATAACCCAAGAATCGGTCGCGATCGTCCAGAAACAGGCGGTGTATGATGCTCAAAAAATGCTCCGCGCATTACCGGATTTTCGTTTCCGTCCCCTGGAAGATTCCATTTTGGAGGTTTGCAGCAGATACTTGGAAAACCTAAAGAACGCCTGATGTTACTTCTTTTGTTACAGCCGCCAAACTTCTCCCAACAACATATACTTCCGCCTCCTCCTGTTCGTTATCATAGAAGGAATTTTGCAATGGAGATAACGCATCCAATCCTGGTCTTTCAACCTTAATACCTGATAAGAGATGAAATTATTTTTAATCGTTGCTTGCATGCTTTTGATTTCCGTGACGGCTTTCAGCCAGGATAAGCAGTTTTACATCCATGGCAAAGTAGTCGATGAAAAATCGGGCGTTGTGCTTTTTAATGCCTCCGTCTTTTGCCAGAACACGACGACCGGCACCATTACAGACAACGATGGCCACTTCTCCTTGCGGTTAAACAACGGAGGATACGACCTGGTGGTTTCTTATACGGGTTATGAAACCCAGGTTTTGCGCGTGAGCAATGGGACCAAGGACAAAGACTCCCTTTTAATACAAATGAGGACAGAGAACAAAAGCCTGGGTGAGGTAGCCGTCACCGGTTCTGCCATGGTAGCCGACGGATGGAATAAATACGGCCAGTTTTTTCTGGATAATTTTATCGGTACTTCGACCAACGCATCCCAGTGTACGATAGAAAACAAAGATTCGATCGTCTTTTATTTTTATAAAAAACGCAACAAGCTCAAAGTAAAATCAAAGTCACCCATCATCATACTAAACCAGGCCTTGGGTTACAAAATCCAGTACCAGTTGGATTCATTTGTCAATGACTACAACACCCATATCAGCAGCTATACCGGCTATCCGCTTTTTGAAAACCTTCCCGGTACAGCCGATGATCAGCAACGCTGGTCAAAAAACAGGTACCGCACTTATATTGGTTCCCGGCTGCATTTCATGAGATCCTGGTACGATAGTACCCTCTCCACAGAAGGTTTCCAAGTGGAAACCCTGAACGCTCCGGAATCAGACAAAGGAACCATTTTGGAAAATCCTTATGACGGAAACATCTATTCTGTAGACAGCGGTACGGTAGACATCAATATCAATGGAACCATAAGGGTCACCTACAGCGGTCAGGTACCGGACAAAAACTATCTGATGCAAAATCATTTTCCCCTGAGTGCCAAGTCGGAAGTATCGGCACTCAATATACCGGCAGGATTTTCCATTGAAGAGAATGGATATTTTTTTGAACAATCTGAAATTACCAATATGGGCTATTGGGCCTGGAAGAAAATTGCGGAGCTGGTGCCCTATGATTACAATCCCGATTAAGACAGGGGCTGAACAATCCATTCGTAGTTGATGGAACCACCGACCAACCGCTTTTTATTCCCCTCTTTTTCTATTTAAGCGTTTAAGTCCTTTACTTTCTTCCAGAGTTCAGGAATCCGTTTAATCCATACGAGTTCCCTTTTTTTCACGGACGCTTCCTCGGCCGGTGATCCAAAATATACTTTACCCCCCTGCAGGGAAGCAGGTACCCCGCTTTGGGCATACACAACCGTATCGTCTCCGATCGAAAGGGTCTTGCTTACACCAACCTGACCCCAGAGGATTACCCCGTTTCCGATCTCCACCGCACCGGCTATTCCTACCTGTGCAGCCAAAAGACAATTTTTACCCAAGTTGGTATCGTGTCCGATATGAACCATATTATCCAAACGCGTGCCCCGACCGATCACCGTATCACCACTCACCCCCCGGTCGATGGTGCAACCCGCTCCTATTTCCACATCGTCTTCTATCACTACCCGTCCACAGCTTAACATTCTTTTATACCATACCGGCCGGTTCTTCTTTGAATTGTAGTAGAAGGCATCCGAACCGATAACGGTGCCCGCCTGAATGACGACATCGTTGCCCACTGTGCAATGATCCATGATCGTGACTTGAGGATGAATTACACAGCGCTCGCCAATCTGAACGTGGTTACCAATGAATACACCTGGATATAAATAGGTAGTCTTGCCCACGACGGCACTCGTACTGATCAACCCAGTTGCCGGTTCAAAGGGCCGGAAATGTTTAACTATTTTCTGATAGGCTTCAAAAGGCTCGGGGACAATCAACAATGCTTTTTCTGCAGGAAACTCCACCGATTGATTGATGATAATAAAGGATGCAGCGGATTGTATACACTTCTGATAATACTTGGGATGATCTACAAAAACCAGGTCCCCGGGTTCAACTTTATGTATTTCATTGATGCCGGTCGCTGAAGCACCGACGTTGCCAACCAGTGTTGCTCCCAGGAATTCTGAAAGCCAGGACAAAGAAACGGGTGATGGAAACTTCATGGAGCAGATTTTGGGCAAACCTACATTAAAGTGCTTTTCCACACCCTAAAAAAAATTGTGCATAAAATTTCTTGGAAAATTTTTCGGGATAGACAAAATTATTTCTAATATTGTGTAGGGATATTTATGTCCCTGTACTTACTAACCCATCCAAATAGTAAAAGTCTCGCCGCCAGCGGGGCTTTTTATTTTCAACTATATTTATAGAAATCTTTGCAAACCCTTTATTCATCCCTGTTTCATTGAATTGAATTGTATAAATACTTTATCATATACAAACCATTTCAGGTGCTTTCGCAGTTTACTTCCGAAAACGACAAAGCCTGCCTGAAGGATTTTTTCGAGGTCCCGGGCGATGTCTATCCGGTGGGAAGGCTGGATTATGACAGTGAAGGATTGCTTTTGTTAACAAATGACAAATCCCTCAACCACCGCCTGCTTCATCCCAGTTTTGCGCACGAAAGAGAATACCGGGTACAGGTAGAAGGCCTCATCACCCGGGAAGCGCTGGAATCACTTGCTTCCGGAATTACGATCCATGTCGACGGAAAACCCTTTCACACCGCCGCGGCCAAAGCATCCCCTCTGCCGCAGCAGATCGTCATACCGGAAAGAAAACCACCCATTCGCTTTAGGAAGAATATTCCAACCAGCTGGATCAAGCTGGTCATTACCGAAGGAAAAAACAGACAGGTACGGAAAATGACCGCCGCCACCGGATTTCCAACCCTTCGTCTCATTCGTTACCGGCTAGTGGGATTGACACTGGACGCCATGTTATCGGGCGACATGGTTGAAATGGTTCAAAACGAAGTCTACAGCAAGCTCGGCCTGTTGACGCAGATTTAAATTAATTACCTTTCCAGCTTAAACAGGATACTATGGTTAAATCGATGACGGGTTTTGGTAGGGCAGAAGAAACAGTGGGTGACAAAACCTTTCTGGTAGATGTAAAATCCTTGAATGGCAAACAATTTGAACTTCAGTTAAAACTTCCCGGCTTTCTCAAACCCTATGAATTTGATATCCGCAAGTTGCTTTCCGAAAAACTGGGAAGGGGTTCCCTGGATTGCACGATCAGTCTAAAACAAACCGGCAACGCAAAACCGGTCAGCATCAACACCGATCTGGCCAAAGCATATTATGAAACCCTGGCAGATCTGTCCAAACAACTTAATCAGGATCCCTCCAACATATTGAGTACACTGCTGAAGTTACCGGAAGTCATCACCCCAACCGGAGACACCCTGACCCAGGAAGAATGGCAGCAGTTTAGTAAAGTCATCGAGATGGCCATTGAGGATTTGAACCAACACCGGCTCAATGAAGGCCGGGTGTTAGAAGAAGACCTGGTGCTGCGCATAGAAAATATCAGTTTCCAACAGGAGGAAATCCTGAAACTCCAACCACTGCGTCAGTTGAAGATCAGAGAAAACCTGGAAAAATTATTGAACGAACATGTGGGCAAGGAAAACTATGATTCCAACCGCCTGGAACAGGAAATGATCTACTATCTGGAAAAAATCGATATCAGCGAGGAAATGGTCCGGCTGAAAAATCACTGCGCTTATTTTAAGGAGGTGATGGCTGAACCCGAAGACAGCAAGGGAAAAAAATTGTCTTTCATTCTACAGGAAGTTGGCAGGGAAATCAACACAACCGGTTCCAAGGCTTATGATGTCAAAATCCAGAAATGCGTGGTGCTGATGAAAGACGAACTCGAAAAAGCCAAGGAACAAATCCTGAATGTATTATAGCCGTTATGACCCCTAACCCATCCGGTGATTGCTCGCCCCTGTCCAAAGAAATTCCTGCTGGCAACAAATTCATCCGGTTCATCTCTTTACTGTTTACTTTTACAAAAATTCCTGGTGTGAGAAGAATTATTTTAGTGCTGGCAGTCCTCCTTACTCTTTCTGCCTGCAGCTGGACCACGGGCGTTTTTGAGAAAAACCAGGATTTCAAAGACCATGACTGGCCTGCATCCGTTACACCCGATCTCTCCTTTGACATCACCGATACCAATTCCCTTTATAATTTATACATCGTCATCCGGCACACAGATGCCTATCATTTTAATAATATTTATGTACGGGCCACGGTAAAGGAACCCGGGGTATCTCAGGGAAGATCCGGAGACTATGACCTCCAGCTCGCCACCAATGCCAAAGGCTGGATCGGGACGGCGATGGACGATATCTATGACGCCCGGATTCTTATCCAGTCGGCCACCAAATTTAAAAAAGCGGGTACCTATCAGATCAGGCTTGAACAACTCATGCGGGAGGATCCTTTGAAGAATGTGTTATCGGCTGGATTTAGAGTTGAACGAACACCCTGATCATTTGTATAGAGATAAAGGAGGAATGGATAGACAGTTCTGACGGGTGATGAGCCCCGTTTCTTTTTCAATTCCGAAAAAATGTGGATCCCCTCCAGGTGAACCGATGGCAAATCGCCTATATAAAATACAATGGGCCAACCGGGCTACGGTCATTTGCTGGCTGTTATTGATCTACGTCCTGGCCGCACTGATCTGGTGGTATATCGCCCTGAACCTGCAAAACAACCAGATGGCTTCTGCCAAACTGGAAATGCTCTTGCCGCAGGATCCCGCTTATGCCAGTAAAGTAGAAAAAATCAACGGCGACAGAAACCGGCTTTCCGCAGCTTACAAAAGTGAAGGCCTGGCATTTCTGCTGGTCATCCTGGCCGGGGCCATATTTCTTCGCAGCGCCATCATGCGTCAGTTTAGGATACAAAACCAGCAACAGAATTTTATGATGGCCATTACCCATGAACTCAAGACACCGATTTCGATTGCCAAGCTCAATATGGAAACCCTGCAAAAACATGTACTCGACGTCGGCAAAAGAGAAAAAATACTCAAGTCCTCCCTGGAGGAAATCAACCGCCTCAATACCCTGACCGGAAATATCCTGGTCTCTGCTCAACTGGAGGGCGGTTCCTATCTTTTTAACAAGGAGGAATTGAATTTTTCTTCCGTTGTATCGGCTTCGGTGCATGATTTTGAAAATCGTTTTCCAAACCGAACCTGGAAAAAAGAATGGACGGAAGGACTGTTTGTTTCCGGAGATCCCTTGCTGATGCAAATTCTGGTCAACAACCTGATCGAAAACGCCGTGAAGTATTCTCCCGCCGCTTCACCGGTTAGCGTCCATTTGAAAAAAGAAGGGGACGAAGGAACGCTGGAGGTGACCGACGAGGGAGCGGGCATTCCCAAAAAAGAACGCAAGCGTATATTTCAGAAATTTTACCGGGTGGGCAATGAAAATACGCGTACCGCCCAGGGAACCGGGCTGGGTCTTTATCTGTGCAGGAAAATAACACAGGATCATAAAATGCAACTCCAGGTTTCGGATAACCACCCCCAGGGAAGCCGGTTCACCGTCCGTTTTAAATTATTAAACATATGAACGAACCCGTCCGTAAATCCATCCTGCTTGTGGAGGACGAAGAAAATCTGCACGACGCCCTTCGGTTGAACCTGGAACTGGAAAACTACCAGGTGACTTCTGCCTACGATGGAAATCAGGCGCTCAAAGCCCTGACGGATGAATATTTCGATTTGGTCATCCTGGACGTCATGCTGCCTGGTGTAGATGGTATCAGTGTAGCTGAAACCATCCGGGTGCAACAAAATCCTGTACCCATCCTGATCCTGAGTGCACGCACAACCAGTGCCGATCGGGTACTGGGTTTAAAAAAAGGGGCCGATGACTATCTCAACAAACCCTTCAATCTGGAAGAGCTCTTGTTGCGTGTCCAAAAACTCATCGAAAAAAACGAAAGACTGCAGGAACGCAACAGCGTTTCAGATCAATATGTGTTCGGAAAAAATATGATCGATTTCAAAGCCCAGGAAGCCTTTAACAAAAAAAACGAACGTTTCCGTCTGAGTAAAAAAGAAACGATGCTGCTCAAACTCTTGATTGAAAATAAAAACGAAGTAGTGAAAAGAGAAAAAATCCTGCAATCCGTTTGGGGCTATACGGTCTACCCCAATACACGGACCATCGACAATTTTATTCTGAACTTCCGTAAATATTTCGAAGACGACAGCCGCAAACCCAGGCATTTTCATTCCGTCCGGGGGGTAGGTTATAAATACACCGAATAGCCGAAAAGAAAAGATCCGATCAATTTTTGATCAGACCGTCAAGCGGTGGGTAACCGATTCTGCTTCCCCCAGCAGGCGCTCCACGTCCAGGGTGTTATAAGCGGGGGTATATAATTTTAACTCACACTCATTTAAGATATTCTTCAGTTGAATGATTTCATCGTCCGTCCATCCCCGCGCCCGAAGACCGCTGGCAATATTTAATTTATTGAGCTCACTGGCAGGCAGCTGCAATTTATCGGATACGCCTTTCCAGATGGCGCGGTTAACCGAACCATAAAATTTACCGTAGTCTCCCGATACCCGAAAAGCCCTGGACTCTTCCAAGGGATCGGTCTTGATAGAGGCAGCAGCAATTTTCTCCAGGGCAGCCGCCTCTTTGGCTTTCTCTGCCTTGAGTGCGGCATCTTTTTTTGACTCCTTGAAAATAAAAACCGTCAATATCGCAATCGCGGCGAAGGCAGCGATCCAACCCAAATAACGGAACCACTCCGGATTTCTGGAATGCTCAGGCGCGGGTTGAACCACGGGAGTATTTTTCTTTTTTGCCAGGTGATTGACCTCAATGGGTACCGGACCGGCTTCTATGCTCTTATATACGCGGGCGCTGGGATCAAAATAACTCATCTTCACCGCTGGCAACACGTAGTGACCGGGTTTGGAAGCGATAAAACTATAGTTGAATGTCTTGGAACCGCCCAGTGGTGCATTGGCTTTGTCAATATTTTCCTTGCTGTTCATGTCATAGGATTCCATGCCGGCAGGCCAGTTGACGACCGGTGAATTAATAACCGGAAGGTTGCCGGTGCCTTTGATGGTCACCGCCAAAATCGCCGCATCTCCGGTATCCACTTCTTTGGAATCCAGGGAAGCGCTCAGGGAATATTTTCCGACCGCTCCGTTAAAGTCTGCCGGTTTGCCTTCTTCCGGCAGTGGCTTGACATGAATGGTAACCGGTTTGCTTTCGATGACCAGGTGCTGGGTAAAGGGTGTTCCTGCGCCTTCGGAATCAAAGAGCCTATCCAAAAGTCCGCTAAAACCGGATTCCGGCGTTTTACCAGCGCCCGCGGTTGCCTTCACCAGATAGATATCATTGTCCAGTTCCATCGGATCCAGTGTGATATCTCCGGGTTGCAGGGGAATGAGCTGGGTTTTGCGGATGATGTGGACGGAATAATTTTTACCATTATATTTTTCCACCCCCACCCGGTCTTCCGATGGGTCAACCATATCGTATACGCTGAATCCATTCAGGGATGGATGTTTGGTTACGCGCGAATCCGAGCGAAGCCTTGCATAGAGTTTATAGGTGGCCACGATCGGCTCGCCCAGGTAGCAATCCGTTTTACTGACTTCCACCTTGATAAAAAAGTTCTTGCGAATTTTTTCTGCCACATTTTCTCCGGGCCGTACGACTTCATCCATATCAACCGGTGGCTGCGCTGTTGGCCAGGAAGGATCCGGGAGCGGATTAAAACCCGGGGCCTTGCTGCTGTTCTGGCTGCTTTGTGCTTGTACGGTGACCTGCAGCGGATTGGTATGCATGATCTGGCCATCGATGGTGGCGGTCGCGGGTTTGATGGTCAAAACCCCCGTTTTCCTGGGTTGCAAAACATAACTGATTCCCTTGTATTGAGACATATTGCCATTGACAATACTCATCCCCGAAGACTGGTTCGGTCCCTGGACCACATTAAAATCCGGGAAGTCGGGTGGCTGAACACTGCCCACATCTTTGGCATTTTCAATGACAAACTGGATTTCCACATAATCGGATTTACCGATCTGCTGGGCGCTGGCCTGGGCGGAAAATTTCACCTGGGCCATTACCGGACTGAGCAGCAGACATAGCCAGCAAAAAAGGATGATTCTGAAAGGTATATAGGTTTCGATGGTAGTGGATTTAGTCAATAATACCACGTGAACGTTGCAAATATAAAAACACTCGATCGGGAAAGCTCCCGGCTAAAAGCTTAAAGCTTTCTTAATTTAGAAGCCGCGATTTTCAGTCGGGTCATGGCCCCCGACTTCTGTTTACAAATCCCCTGCCAGTGGACGAATGACCAGCTCTTCCACCACCGCCTGAGGAGATAATTTGGAGATCTGAACAACCGAATCGGCAATATCGGAGGCTTTCATGATGCGAGCCGGTTGCACGCCGCTCTCTTCCCAGGAATCGGTGTATACGGCGCCCGGATAAATGCAAGTGACCTTGATATGAAATTCTTTGAGCTCCTGGCGGAGGTTTTTTGAAAATCCTGAAAGAGCAAATTTGCTGATGCTATAGGATCCTCCACCCGGATAGGCCTGCAGGGCCGCGATGGAACTGATGTTAAATATATGACCCGATTTGCGCTGGATCATCGAGGGAAGCAAGGTTCGGGTGAGGTAGTAGGCACTGAAGAAATTGACCTGCATGATTTCTTCCAGTTGTCCTTCGGGCTCATCATAAATACGCCCTGGTTGAAAGGTACCGGCATTGTTGATGAGTATATCGGTCGCCACACCCGCGTCTAAAATCCATTGTCCAAAATCCAGCGCGCCTTGTTTGGTACCCAGATCAAATGGTTTGGCTTTGATCGTCTGATCCGGAAACCGGGCCATGAGCGAAGCCAGCGCTCCATACAAAGTCACTTCATTTTTTGCCGTCAGGTATAGATCGTGCCCCTCTTTGGCAAAGGCTTCCGCCATACTGAACCCCAGGCCCCGGGAGGCCCCCGATATGACAATTTTCATCCACGCAATGTACGGCTTAACGCCGATGCCTTACATTGCAACATGGCCTATAAACATCTTTTCTTTGACCTGGATCATACGCTCTGGGATTTTGATACCAACAGCCGGGAGGCCCTGGCTGATCTCTATCAAAGCCTGTCCCTGCCCGATCACGGAATACACGATTTTGATCTTTTTCATAAACTCTACCTGGGTCATAATGAACGGCTGTGGGAACGTTATCGCAAAGGCCTCATGAAAGTCGATGAGCTCCGGTGGAAAAGAATGGCCGTCACACTGTTGGAATTTAAAAATGGGGATGAAGCCCTGGCCCGTCAAATGGGCATGGCTTTTCTGGAAATTCTACCGACCAAAACAGCGCTTTTCCCCGGTACGGTAACATTGCTGGATTATCTTCATGACAAAAAATATTTTCTTCATCTCATTACAAACGGTTTTGAAAAGACGCAGCACCACAAACTAAAAATGGCGGGTATTGACCGGTATTTTCAGGAAGTGATTACTTCAGAAGGATCGAACAGCCTCAAACCCCACCGGGAAATTTTTGATTTTGCCCTGGCAAAAACGGGCGCTGCCATAAAAGAAAGTGTCATGATCGGGGATTCACCCGAAGTAGATATTCTGGGAGCAGCAAACGCCGGGATCGATCAGGTCTATGTCAATCATACCCGCAATATAGAGCCCGTGCGGGCTACCTATACCGTTCATTCCTTAGCGGAGTTGATGGAAATTTTTTAAAGGAGATTGTCCCTTGCGTGTTGCAGATAAAACGGCTACCAGGTCGCCAAGACCGTCACGCCACCCTTTACCATTTGATTCAGAGAAACTTTTAAAGCCGTACCGGGAGGAAGCAGAACATCCACCCGCGATCCAAATTTGATGAAGCCCATTTCCGCACATTGCTCGACCTGCTCACCGGTAGACAGGTAGTTGATTATTCTTTTAGCCAGCGCCCCTGCAATTTGTTTGACCAGCAGGCTGCCTTTTGGATTTTTAATCACCACACTATGCCTTTCATTTTCCGTAGAAGATTTCGGGTTCCAGGCCACCAGGTATTTGCCCTTGTGATATTGGCTATAGACCACATTGCCTGAAACGGGATTGACATTGCGGTGTACATTGGCCGGACTCATAAAGATCGATACCTGCAGCCGGCGGTCATGAAAATATTCGGTATCGGTCATTTCTTCGATGACGACCACCTTGCCGTCTGCGGGACAAACAATATAGTTTTCATTGATGGAAGGCACCCGGGCCGGTACCCGGAAAAAAGAAATGATAAAAAGTAAAAAGGCGAGGGTTATAAAAAAAATCAACCAGCTGAGGGCCGGCAGGGTAAAACTCAGTGCGTAAAATGAAACCAGGTTGATCACCGCAAAAATGATGGCGCAAATCGCAATGGTCTTAAATCCTTCCTTATGAATAGTCATTCAAAATGCATTAAACGTTGATCGGTTCGAACAGGTAAAGTTCTATGCAAACATAACGATGTAAAGCCAAATGAAGGGTGTGGCAAAAAGCAGGGAATCAAAACGGTCCAGGAATCCCCCATGACCCGGCATGATCCGTCCGCTGTCTTTGACATCGGCGAGTCTTTTCAATTTACTTTGCAACAGATCCCCAATGGTGCCCGTGATGGCGGCAATGGCTGCCACAATCATCCACTGGCTGACCGCCTGCATTTCAAAACCGCTGCTGAGATAATAACCGACTGCCCCCATGGCCAGGATGGCAAAAATAATTCCGCCGATCGTCCCTTCCCAGGTTTTTTTGGGTGAGATCGATGACAGCGGCGTACGGCCGATCACAGAACCCACCAGGTAAGCCATGGTATCATTGACCCAAAGGCTCAGGATGATGGCAAGCACCAATAATTTGTTGACTGAATCCAGGGCCACCCCCGGATAATAGGTTCGCAGGTTAAGCAGCAGGCCCAGACTGATGGAGATATAGATCAGACCGAGCATGGAATAACCCATATTGCGCAAGTAGGTTTTGCGGGTATATAAAATTTCTGCGACCGGCAGGATAAAAAGAAAAAGAAGCCCACCGTATAAACCGGCATTGTGGAGCCCCACATTGCCCATATTGCCCGGATATTGGGGATGGCTGCAATACATCATGATGCACCAGCCTGCGATCATCACACCATATTTTTGAAAGGAGCTGATCTCCGCATAGGACGGGTCAATTTTTGCGAGCAGCTTTTGATATTCGTACCAGCAGCCAAAATGGATGATCGAAAAAAGAACAAAAAAACTCCAGATATTCCAGAGCAGTCCGGTGAGCATGACTGCTACAAATACCAGGGAAGTCAGCGCCCTTGTCCTGAAAGTGACTGCCTGAAGAGCCATAATATGAAGTTACGTAAATGGAATTATAGAATGTCACCCCGGATTATCCATTAGAAAGTCATCAGGGCCAGATGGAAATTCATCTTCGTAACGGGTCAGGGAATTTTTTCTGAGATAGTTTAAAAGGAATATCACGCCCACTACGGAAAAAATCCCCAGCGCCGCGAATCCAATGCTGTAGTTGGTTTTCGAATCCAGGTCAGCTACCTTAAAATAAATGAACAGCACGTTGATCGAATTGAAAACAAAATGTCCCAGGATGGCAGCCAGCAGGCTTCCGCTGTACCAGTACAAGGCGCCGAGGATAATACCCAGGGCCATCCGAGGGAGGAAGCCCATAAACTGCATGTGAAAAGCCGAAAAAAGAAATCCGGTGAAAATGATTCCCGGCCAGGGCTTTTTAAAAATCTGTATCAACAGGCGCTGCAAAATACCCCGGAAAAAAAGTTCTTCTCCCACCGCTGGAAGTACACCCACCAGGATGATGAGTTTCATCAGGTCAGCCGGGCTTTTCATAGACAATACATTTTCCAAGGGGCCGTTGGCATTGTCCTCACCACTCATAATCCACTTCTGGACCCGGGGGGGCAACTGATGAACAATGGCTTCGTTGATCATACTCAGAAAAGCAACCGTCATATAAGACAGCAGGATGGTAAGCAAGGCAATAAATAAAAAACTCTTTTTCTGGGGAGGCCGCAGGCCGGCATAATAAAAAGGATTTGGGTCGGCCAAATAAGCAAAAACCATGGCAGGGAGTACAAAAATAAAGAGCTGCAGGCCCAGGAGTTCTTTGATCAAGGGGGCATTCTCCGGTTTGGAGAAGTCCGCTGAAATGACCTGTGAAGTACTGAGATGATTGAGTTGTGCCACCAGGGCGAATCCGACGATTTGAACAACCAAGAAAATACCTACTGTCAGAAATCCAAAAATGAGCAATTGCATCCAGGCGGGCTTATCTCGAAGGTAACTATGCATGCAGACCCTTCCTGCTTTGGGTTTTATGAGTATCTTTGCGGCAGAAAGTGGTGCAAAATTAAGCAACCCCCCTTCAATTTCGGCATGGAATAAGGCTGAAAGAAAGATTCTCCGGATTTTTATGTCGATTCAGATTGGAAAACATATTACGCTGCCTGATTTCCCCCTGCTGCTGGCGCCCATGGAAGACGTGAGTGATCCGCCGTTCCGTTATGTATGCAAGAAATATGGCGCCGATCTGATGTACAGTGAATTTATTTCTTCAGAAGGACTGATCCGGGATGCCATCAAAAGCAAACAAAAACTGGATTTTTTTGAATACGAGCGCCACTTCGGAATTCAGATTTTCGGTGGAGATGAAGAAGCCATGGCCCTCAGTGCCCGCATCATCGATGCCACCAATCCGGACCTGGTGGACATCAATTTCGGATGCCCGGTAAAGAAAGTGGTATGCAAAGGAGCCGGCGCGGCCGTGCTCAAAGACGTGCCGGCCATGGTCCGCCTCACCCGGGCTGTCATCCAGTCGACGCGGCTTCCGGTTACCGTCAAGACCCGCCTGGGTTGGGACGATGATTCCAAGAATATCGAGGACGTCGCCGAACGACTGCAGGACGAAGGCATTGGCGCCCTGACCATCCATGGCAGGACCCGGGCTCAATTATATAAAGGGGAAGCCGACTGGACCCTGATCGCACGGGTAAAAAATAACCCCCGTATCCGCATTCCTGTTTTCGGGAACGGAGATGTGGACAGCCCGGAAAAAGCACTCGAATATAAAAACCGCTATGGCGTGGACGGCATCATGATCGGCCGGGCATCGATCGGATATCCCTGGATTTTCCGGGAGATCAAATATTTTATGGAGACGGGCCTTCACCACCCTGCTCCTTCCATGGAAGAGCGGATCACCGTGATCCGGGAGCATCTGCACCGTTCTGTTGAGTGGAAGGGAGCCGTACTCGGTATCCTGGAAATGCGCCGTCACTACAGCAACTACCTCAAAGGAATTCCGCATATCAAAGAAGTCCGGGGACAGCTGGTACAGAAAAACAATCTGGAAGAAATTGAAGAAATTTTAGAAAACCTCCGCCTGACCATGGGAGCGGCCAGCCTGCAATACGCCTGAGCCCCACCATCAGATTTTTTTATTGAACGCTTCTAGGCCGGAAACATATTGTACGGCTCTTTTTTCTGCAATGAAATCGGCAATAAATAATTCCGCTGCCATCAGGGTCAGTGCGATACCGAACCCAAACCAAAAGAGATTGCCCGTGGGTCCCCGGAACAGGAAAATCAATACCAGGCCGGCGACAAGGGCGCCGATTTCTATCCAGCGGTAAATCAGAAAGTTCATGGTAACCTTGCGCATCCGCGTGAGTTCCGTGGTTTTAAGTTGGTCGGGATTCATATCGTAGGCGTATACCTGGCTGATGCGCTGATCGTCACTTTTTACGTAGACGGAATATCCTGCGATTGCCTGAACCAGTCCTAGGATGAGCAGGGGAATGGCAGCCCCCCGGTAACCTTGTGATCGGAGCATAAAATGAAAGATCAGGGCCAGCGCAACGGCCGCCAATCCGATCACCAGAAAAACCAGGCTTTCCTGTTTTTCTGCTACAAAATATTTTTCAATATCGGTCTTGGTCAGCATGAAATTCTCTGCTTTAAATATAACCATATCCATTTAGTTTGTGGCGGCTTATTTTTGCAAAAATTATCTATGGCGCGCATGTTGCTTTCTTTGGCCCTGGGTTTCTGTCTGGCCAGTTGCTCCTCCAATCATGTCAAAGAAGATGACAGTCTCCGGGCCTATTTTGACGGGGCGGGGGTAAAAGGATGTTTTGGATTTTTCAACAACAGTGAAAATAATTTCATCATCTACAATCTCTCCCGCTACCGCGACAGTGCTTATACCCCCGCCTCCACATTTAAGATCGTCAATTCACTGATCGGTATTCAGACGGGTGTCATCACCGATGAAAACATGGTGATCAAATGGGATGGTGTCAAACGCTGGAACGAGGACTGGAATAAGGACCTGACCATGAAGGAAGCTTTTGCGGTTTCCGCAGTTCCCTATTATCAAGAGGTGGCCCGGCGCATTGGCCGTAAAAACATGCAATTATGGATCGACTCTTTGGGCTACGGCAACCGCGATATCTCCGGACCCATCGATTCTTTCTGGCTGAACAATACTTTGAAAATTAAACCGGATGAAGAACTCGGGCTGGTAAAGAAATTATATTTTGACCAGCTTCCCTTCTTCAAAAGGACACAGGATATCGTGCAGTCGGTCATGCTGCGTGAACAGAATTCCAACTATAAGCTCTACTACAAGACCGGTTGGGGTTTTCCCGGCAACGGAAAGGAATTGGGTTGGATAGTGGGTTGGATTGAAGAAAATAAACATCCCTATTTTTTCGTTCTCAATATCGAATCGACGGTTCCCGATCGGGTTATGAAAGTGCGATTGAAACTACTCAAAGACATCCTAGCTCATTTAGGATTTTTTAACGGAAAGATGTAAATCTGCCGGCTGGTCTTTGTTATCTTGCAACCGTGGTGGCCACCCGCACCGGCGGGCGGCCGACAAAAGATTGATTTATAAAACATGCAATTCCAGCACCCGGAAAATTTTATCGGCTTCTTGCTCATCCCCCTGCTGATCTTGCTTTTTTATAGGCTGATCGGCTGGAAAAAAAAGCTGGTGAAAAAGATCGGCGACCCCACTTTGGTCAGCCAGCTGGTTAAATCTTTTTCGCCCCAGAATTTCACAACCAAATTCATCCTGGTCTGCATCGCCTTATTGCTGCTGGTTCTGGGCCTGGCCAACCTGCGGGCAAAAGGCAGTGCTGAAAATATTTCCCGCCAGGGAGTGGACGTCATGATCGTACTGGATGTAAGCAAGAGCATGTTGGCTCAGGACGTAAAACCCAGCCGCCTGGACAAAGCCAAGCAACTTCTTTACCGGCTGGTAGACCGCCTGCAAAACGACCGCATCGGTTTGATTTTATTTGCCGGCCGGTCCTATATGCAAATGCCACTGACGACGGATCACAGTGCGGCCAAACTCTATATCTCTGAAGCCGGCCCAAACGCCGTTCCCACGCAGGGAACCGTTTTTGCGGAGGCCCTGGCCATGGCCAATAACTCTTTTAACCGCAATGAACACAAATACAAAGCGGTGGTGCTTATTTCAGATGGAGAAGACCACGATCCGGACGCAGCAAAAATTGCCAAACAAATGGCAGACGACGGAGTCATGGTCAACACCGTGGGTATTGGTTCCGCCGAAGGATCCATCATCATCGATCCGGAGACGAAAGAACCCAAAAAAGATGACAAAGGAAATACCGTCATCTCCAAGCTCAATGAGCAGGAGCTCTCTTCCATTTCAGATCTTACCAATGGAATCTATATTCATTTGGATAACCTGGAAGATGCGACCCTTACGCTTTCCCAGCGGCTGGACAGTATTGAGAAAAGAGCGCTCTCGGACAGTGAGTTTATCAACTACAAAAATTATTTCCCCTGGTTCATTGGACTGGCAGCCGTCCTGCTGATCCTGGAGCTATTCATTCCTGAAAGAAAAAGAAAAATTGCCTAAGAGCCTATTGACCATATTATCTTTTTTTGTGCTGGGCACCACCTCCTCCCTTCAGGCGCAGACAACGGATGCGCTGATCCGGCAGGGAAATCGTTTTTATAACAAACAGGATTTTGATCAGTCACTGACCAATTATCAAAAGGCCCTGAAAAAATCACCCGGCAACCCCGACGCCAGTTTTAATCAGGGAGATGCCCTCTACCGGAAAAATGATTATGAGAAAGCAGCCACTGCCTATGACGATGTATTGCAGTCCAAAGCAGATGAAAATACCCGGCAAAGTGCTTATTATAACAAAGGGGTAGCGATGATGCGGCAAAAAAAACTCGATGAAAGTATTGATGCCTGGAAAAATGCCCTACGCCTGAACCCTAGCGACAGTGCCGCGCGGGACAATCTGGTCAAAGCGCTTCTGGAAAAAAAGAAACAGGACCAGCAACAGCAGCAACAGAATAAAAAAGATCAATCCGACAAAAAGAAATCTGACAACAAACAAAAAAAGGATCAGAATCAGAACAATCCCGACAATCGTCCCAAACCCCAACAGAGCAAACTAAGTAAGCAGCAGGTGGAACAATACCTTAAATCCCTGGAACAAAGGGAAAAAGATGTGCAGGATAAAATGAACCAAAGTAAAAATCACACCCTGACCCAGCCGGAAAAGGATTGGTAATGCCTCAAGGGAAAGCCGGAAACCCAAATGGCGTCGTCTTTTCTTAATTTTGCCATGGACCATTGAACCGCACCCCGTCAACATACACTATGCAACTCTATACGCCTTCCCTGACTTCATACCAGCGACTGAAAACAGTTGCCGTGCCGGTCGGAGATCTCCTGCTGGGCGGGGAAGCGCCCATCCGGGTGCAAACCATGACGACCACCGATACCATGGATATCCTTAAAACCGTGGAACAATCCATCCGGTGTATCCAAGCCGGTGCCGAACTGATCCGCATCACCGCGCCCAGCAAGACGGAAGCCGAGAACCTGTTGCCTATAAAAAATGAAATCCGCAAAAGAGGATACAAAACACCTTTGGTAGCGGATATCCACTTCACCCCCAATGCCGCAGAAATAGCAGCCCGCATCGTAGAAAAAGTCCGGATAAACCCGGGTAACTATGCCGATAAAAAGAAATTTGAATTTTTAGAATACTCCGACCAGGATTACCGGGAAGAGATTGAAAGAATCCAGGAGCGTTTTCTTCCCCTGATAAAAATTTGTAAGGAATACGGCACGGCGATGCGAATCGGTACCAATCACGGTTCCCTGAGCGACCGGATCATGAGCCGCTATGGAGACAGTCCGATGGGTATGGTAGAGAGTGCAATGGAATTCTTGCGTATTGCGCGCCAGGAAAATTATCATCGGATTGTCCTGAGTATGAAATCCAGCAATCCGCTGGTCATGGTCGAAGCCTACCGACTGCTGGTTAAAACCATGTCGGATGAATTTAACCAAATCTATCCCCTGCATATTGGTGTAACCGAAGCCGGTGACGGGGAAGACGGCCGTATCAAATCAGCGATCGGCATTGGCACCCTGCTGGAAGATGGCATCGGAGACACCATCCGGGTTTCCCTGACCGAGGATCCGGAATTTGAAATTCCTGTCTGTCAGGATTTGGTTGCCCGTTATCATTCCAAACATCGTGATACGGGAATACCGCCGGTAGAAAAAATACCGTATTCACCCTTTGCATACCAAAGAAGAAAAACAGGGGCCGTCTTACATATCGGTGCTACCCATCCGCCCGTAGTCGTTTCCGATTTCAGGCAGGAGTCCCCCATCCGCCCCGAAACCCTGGAAAGGATCGGATACCAGTACGATCCTTTGTTGGATAAATGGCAGATCGCTGATGCGGCGGCAGATTTTATCTATACCGGAGATACCGTCCTGGATTTCCCGTTGCCGGGGACCTGCAAATTGATTTACAATTACCATACTTGGAAGGGACTTGCAGACAAGACAACCATCGGGGGAGAGGAAAAATATTTCCCGCTTTTTACCCTAGATCAAATGGATCAAATGGCAGCAGGGTCTGCCTCTTTAAATTTTCTGCGGCTCAATACCGACAGCCTCCGGGAACCCGAAGGGCTTGCACGACTTGAAAAAATTCCAGGGCTCGTGCTTTGTCTTTATTCAGAGAACAAGAACCCGGTCCTGGATATCCGGCGTTTCCTAATCGAAGCGATGAATAGAAATATTCAAATTCCGGTCATACTCATGCTTTCCTGCAAAGAATCCTCGATTGACCGACAGCTCATCCACTACGCCGTGGAAACCGGTGCCCTCTTGGTCGATGGAATGGGGGATGGGATCTGGCTCATCAACGATTCCGGCGTCATCACCAACGAAAAAGTAAGCGGTAGAACCTATCTGGCTGCAAAAAACAATCATCAGTTCTTAAACAACACAGCGTTTTCTATTCTCCAGGCGGCCCGGACGAGGGTTTCAAAAACGGAATACATTTCCTGTCCTTCCTGCGGCAGAACACTTTTTGATCTCCAGGAAACCACGGCGAAGATCCGCTCAGTGACCAGTCATCTCAAGGGCCTGAAGATTGCCATCATGGGATGTATTGTAAACGGGCCGGGCGAAATGGCGGATGCAGATTTTGGTTATGTGGGTAGTGGCCCGGGAAAAATAACCCTATATAAAGGAAAAGAAATCATGAAGCGCAATGTGAGCAGTCAGACCGCCGTATCAGCGCTCATTGATTTGCTAAAAGAGAGCGATGCCTGGGTAGAACCCGAGCCGTTGATGGCGACCCGGTGAGGGTTGGATCAAGGACTAAAGCATCTGCGCTCCTTCGCTGATGCTCATGATATAACAATCGGGTGTTTTCAGAAATTGGTTTTGGTATTTTTCCTGGAGGATGGAAATACAGGCATCCACCCGATCGGTTTTTATCAGGGCTATAATACATCCGCCAAAACCACCCCCCATTTGCCGGGCACCCTTTACACCTGGAATTTTTGCGATCTCTTCTACCAGAAAATCTGATTCGGGACAACTGACCTGGTAATCCCGGCTCAGCCCCCAGTGCGAGGCATACATCAGGCGGCCGAAAGCCTCGAGGTTTTTTTCTTTTAAAAAAACGCAACCGTCCAGCAACCGTTTGTTTTCTTCCACGATAAAACGGCACCGCATAAAATCGGTCGGATCCATTTGCTCCTGGTGGGCCAGGAGCTGGGCCTGGGTCACATCCCGCAGGGATTTTATTTCGGGATAAAATTGCTGAAGCCGGAATACACCCCCTTCACATTGCTGGCGGCGCAAGTTATATTCTGAAGAAGCCAGCTGATGACTCACCATGGTGTTCACCAAAACGATCCGGTGATCTGTAAAATCAAAAGGTATGTATTCAAACTGAAGGCTGCGGCAATCCAGTTTTATCAAATGACCGGCTTTCCCGTGTAAGCTGGCAAACTGATCCATGATGCCACACTGGAGTCCCGCAAACTGCTGTTCAGTTTTTTGTCCGGCCAGGGCGATTGCCATCCTGGTCAACCCGAGCTGGAATCGTTCATTGAGGGCAAGGCCGAAGGCGCTGCAGAGTGCGGCCGATGAACTCATGCCGGCTCCCACCGGAATTTCACCCGCCACCACCAGATCCAGTCCATAGGGCAGACGTTTTTCCGGCATAAGCATATGGATCATACCCAACAGGTAAGTCGGCCATCCTTTCACGGGACGGATTTCATCCAGTCCATAGGAAAAGATTTCCCCATATTGAATGGCCCGCATGTTCAGGCGGTTATTGGTACTGACTGCCAGGGCGATAAAAATTTTTTTGTCAATTGCGCCAGGCAGTACAAAACCCTGGTTATAATCTGTATGTTCTCCGATCAGGTTTACCCGACCCGGGGCGGCAGCAATCTCGTGTTCCTTTCCCAAATATTGTTGAAATTGCTGACGGATCTCTGGTAACATGTGCCGGAAATTAAATCCTCGAAAAAATGTCGTTCAATATAACACAAGAAAAGGAGGAAGATCTGAATCTGCTGCAGATTTCCGATTTTTCAAGCGGCATCCAGGTAAGAATTTTACCGGAAGCCGGGGCACTCCTCCATGAATTCTCGATCCCTTGGGGCAACCGCAGAATCCAGGTCATCGAGGGATACCAGAATGGAGCGGACCTGAAAAAAAATTACGCTTCTTCTTATAAAAGTGCGAAGCTCTCTCCCTTCGTATGCCGCATCGCCCAGGCTCGTTATTCTTTTGGTGGGAAAGCCTTTGAATTCGAAAATAAATTCGGGGACGGTTCGGCGATTCATGGTCTGCTCTACAACAAACCGTTCCGCGTAGTGAAAAAGACGATACTGCCCGAGGAGGCATCCATCGAACTGGAATATGATTACAACAAAGATGATCCGGCCTACCCTTTTGAATACAAAACGACCATCCGCTATACTTTGCAATCATCGGGACATCTTTATCTGAAGACCACGGTGCAAAATTGTTCTGCTGTACCCATTCCCATGGCGGACGGTTGGCATCCCTATTTTTCACTGGAGGGTTCGGTGAACAGCTGGCTTCTTTCCTTTCGTTCCCGAAAAAATATAGCCTTTGATGAAAAGCTGATACCCCTCGGTCATGTCATCGAAACCTCCGACTTTTATTCGCCCACACTGGTTGGTGACCGCTCTTTTGATCATTGTTATTTACTTGAACAGGATTTGCAGCGCCCGGCAGCCACCCTGGAGAACCCGGACAATCACCTGCGCCTGTCCTTATTTCCAGACAGCTCTTATCCCTATCTTCAGATTTATACACCTCCAGACCGAAAATCGATTGCCTTAGAAAATCTGAGTGCCGCGCCCGATAGTTTCAACAACGGCATGGGCCTGATTATTTTGGAACCAGATCATTTACAAAGTTTTAGCGTGCTATATCAACTGGAATTCGGGTAATCATGTATCTTTCCTAATAATTATTTTTATGAATAAGATGAAGTATATATTCACCCTGGTCGGTATGTTTTTACTGGCGGGATGTTTTGAAATCAATGAAGATATTGATGTGAAACCAGGCGGTAGCGGGGTATATGCTGTTCATACCAATATGAGTCAGCTGTTGCAGGCCATGCAGAGTTATCTGGGTAAGGAAGAAATGGATAAGCAGATGCCTACCAGAAATATTGATACGACGGTGATGATGAAAACCCTGTTGGATACGGCCTCCAATATTTCAGCAGAAAACAAAGCCCTGATCAAGGACGGATCGGTCCATCTGTTGCTCAACATGCAGCAAAAGGAATTTAACAGCGATATCGTGATTCCTTTCAAGAGCCTGTCGGACTTGCAGAAATTATACAATTCCATGAACAACCAGTCCCTGGGATTTACCCAGCTCTTCAAAGGCATGGCCGGCAAACCGGATACGGCCGGATCCTCTTCCAATGGCAACGGTATGCCCGATATGAACCAGTTCAATGCCATTTATGATTTTACCAGTCGGGATGGTTATCTCTCCCGCAAACTCAATCAAGAAAAATGGAAGGCCCTGCAACAGACTTCACAATATGCACAGATGAAGGATGCAGGCAATATGGGAATTTCCATCCCCTATACACTGACCATTACCGTTCCCCGGCCCGTAAAAAAAGTAGACAACGACCTGGCCAAAATTTTTCCTGATCGAAAAAAAGTTATTATACAATACAACCTGATCGAAGTCTTTGATCATCCCGAGAAATTTGAATACACGGTCACTTATTAGGAATCAAGCATGCTTAGAAAAACAGATTTCCTTGTGGTTGGATCGGGAATTGCGGGCCTCACTTACGCACTCAAAGTAGCCAAGGCCTGCCCCAGCAAAAAAGTACTGGTTATTACCAAGACCATAGCTGACGAAACCAATACCAAATACGCGCAAGGGGGCGTCGCGGGGGTGACGGATCTGGAAAACGACAGTTACGAAAAACATATTGAAGACACTTTGATTGCCGGGGACGGTCTTTGCAATCCCAATACCGTTGAAATCGTGGTGAAAGAGGGGCCCCTGCGCATCCAGGAGATGATCGACTGGGGTGCCGAGTTTGATAAAGATGAAGAAGGAGAATTCAAAAGAGGAAGGGAGGGCGGCCATTCTGAATTCCGAATCCTGCACCATAAGGATGTAACGGGCCGGGAAATGGAACGGGCATTGCTGCAGACCGTCGCCGCCCAGGAAAATATTGAGCTCATCAAACATTGTTTTGTGGTGGATATACTCACCCAGCATCACCTCGGTTATCTGGTTACCAAATCCACCCCCGACATCGAATGTTATGGCATCTATGCCCTGGACATGAAGGAAAACCGGATCATTAAAATTCTTTCCCGCATCACGCTTTTTGCTACCGGAGGCAACGGGCAGGTCTATCGCACCACAACCAATCCGGTGATCGCTACCGGTGACGGGATTGGTATGGTATACCGGGCAAAGGGGCGCATCGAAAACATGGAGTTCATCCAGTTTCATCCCACGGCCCTCTATCAACAGGGCGTGAGTCCTTCCTTTTTGATCACCGAGGCTGTCCGGGGTGACGGCGGGATTCTGCGGAACAAAAACGGGGAGGCGTTTATGGAAAGATATGATTCCAGAAAAGACCTCGCACCCCGGGATATCGTTGCCCGCGCCATCGACAGTGAAATGAAAAAAGCCGGTACCGAACATGTATACCTGGATTGTCGCCACATGGATATGGAAAAATTCATGGAACATTTTCCCAATATTTATGCTACCTGTAAAACGGCGGGTATTGATGTGGCCACTCAAATGATTCCCGTGGCCCCGGCTGCTCACTACAGCTGCGGCGGCATCAAAACCGATGAATGGGGACATACGTCGATCCGTAATTTATATGCAGCCGGGGAATGTGCGTCGACCGGATTACACGGTGCCAACCGCCTGGCCAGCAATTCCCTGTTGGAAGCCATGGTTTTTGCCCACCGGTGTTACCTGGATTCGGTAGAAAGAATCGAAAGTGTTTCTTACCGCGAAGACATTCCGGACTGGAATGCAGAGGGCACAACCGCACCGGGAGAAATGATCCTCATTACCCAAAGCATCAAAGAGCTGCAGCTACTCATGAGCGATTATGTGGGAATCGTGCGGACCAATATCCGCCTGAACCGCGCCATTAAAAGACTGGACCTGCTGCATGAAGAAATAGAAGCACTTTATGAGACCACACTTTTGTCTCCGCAACTCTGTGAGGTCCGCAATCTCATCACCACCGGATACCTCATTGTAAAAGGTGCCCAGTTCCGAAAGGAAAGCAGGGGTCTTCATTTCAATACCGATTATCCTTATAAGAGCAGGCTGATACAAAATATAGTACTCTGATGAAAGCCATGATCTTCGCTGCCGGTCTGGGCACTCGCTTTAAACCCTGGACGGACCATCATCCCAAAGCGCTTGCCCTGGTCAACGGCAAATCACTGCTGGAAAGAAATATCCGTTATCTGCAATCAGCGGGCATCAAAGACGTGCTGGTGAATGTTCATCATTTTTCAGATCAGATACGCCATGCCATCATTGTACAGGATGGATGGGGCAGCAATATTTCCATCAGCGATGAAACCGAAGAAGTGCTTGAAACAGGAGGTGGACTAAAAAAAGCCGCCGATTTCTTTGATCAGGGATCTTTCCTGCTCATGAATGTGGATATTTTAACCGACCTGGATTTATCCGGAATGATTTCTTTTCACCACGAGAAAAAACCCCTGGCTACCCTGGCCGTGACGGATAGAAAATCCTCCCGTTATTTTCTCTTTGATGAAAAAAGCCGGCTGAATGGATGGAAGAATACCCAAACCGGGGAGGAAAAAATTTCTTTTTCCTGCTCGCCAATGTTTGAAAAAGCTTTTAGCGGCATTCATCTGGTTTCACCCGATATATTTTCCCTCATGCACCGTCAGGGAAAATTCTCCATCGTAGATGTTTACCTGGATCTGGCAGCGACCCATCCGATTCTGGGCTACGACCATTCGGGATCCCGGCTCGTGGATGTGGGCAGAATAGCCTCCTTGACCCTTGCAGAAACCCTGTTTGCCTAAAAGCAGGAAAGATCAGGTACTTAAAAGAAACGCGAGAAGAAAGCAGGCTGTTTGAAATCTCTGGGAGCCTCACAAAATGAATATGACTGCTGATCGCCCGTTTGTTGGTCGTTGCTGCAAATCTTTTTTAAAATTTCAGGGGATCCGGTGAGAAGGGATGGCATCAATCGTTTTTCCAATGCTTTGACTCCTGGACAATATGGTGAAGATCGATCCTGACACCGAATTTGTTTTTCAAATGGCGTGCGAGTGAATCTGCTGCATACACACTGCGGTGTTGGCCACCGGTGCAACCAAAATTCACCATCAGGCTTTCGAATCCTCGGTGAATATATTCTTCGACCGAGATATCCACCAAGTCAAAGACACTGTTGAGGTATTCGGGCATCTTGGTCTGTTGTTCCAGAAAATCCTTCACCGCCTTGTCCCGGCCTGTCTGCGACTTAAACTCTTTGATCCTCCCCGGATTATCGATCGACCGGCAGTCAAAGACAAAACCGCCGCCATTGTCACTGGTATCGGCTGGAATGGATTGACGGTAAGAGAAACTGTTGATGTGGACCACGAGTGGCGTGTCTTCCCCAGCGCGGGCGGGTATAAAACGGGCGATGATCTGATCTTCCACAATCAGATTTAAAACCCGTTGAAATTCCGGCACCTGATCACTCATGGGGTATTGCAGAAGAAAAGACCGGAGATTTTTCAGTCCAAGGGGTATGCTGACTAGAAAATGTGCTTTGCGTTCAAACAATCCCCGAAAGCCGTAGGCGCCCAGCACCTGCATAAGCCGGATGAGCACATATCCCTGATACTGTTTTACAAATTGTTTTTTGTTAAACGGGGATCCCAGTTCTTCTTCCACACAGTCCATATAATATTCCAGTAAACCATGTTTCCAGGCCTCACTCAATTCTGCTTTTGCCTGCCAGAGCATGGAGGCCACATCGTATTGCAGGGCTCCTTTCATGCCTCCCTGATAGTCGATGAAATGGACGGTCTGGTCTTCCACCAGGATATTCCGGCTCTGGAAATCACGAAACATAAAATAACTGTGGTTGGCTTGGCTGAGCTCGGAAGAAAAGTTTTCGAAGTTGTCTATCAGCTTCTCCTTGTCATAAGGCAGCTGAAGGGTATCCAGAAAATAATACTTGAAATAGAGCAGGTCACTCAAGATCGCCTGCTTTCCAAATTCACTGGATGTCAAGGTCCAGTTTTCATAGTCCAGTCCTTTGTCTCCCTGAATTTGCAGATGGGCCAGTTCCTTCAGGCTTTTTCTAAACAGGTCATAGACTTCATCGGTGTATCCGGATTGCTCAAGCCGGTTCATGAGCGAAACGTCGCCGAAATCCTCCTGGATATAAAGGGTCCCTTCCCGGTTGACGGCCAGGATTTCCGGTACCGGACAGTGGATGGCTTTAAAATGCCGGCTGAACTGGATAAAACTCTGGTTCTCCTTGATATTGATACCATAGGTGGCAATAAAGGACTGGCTGGCCGTCTTGATGCGGTAGTAAATCCGGATGCTGCCCGACTGGGGTATCTTAAGAATGGAAAGGATGGGCGCGGAATGAAAGCTGGTAAACAGGTCGCTGATATCCTTAGTGATCTGATCCATATCGGTCGTGAAACTACAAAAACCTATTCAACCACCGTGGCTTCCTTTTTTTCTTTTGTTTCGCGTTTCAAAACACTTTTCTGATGGGCGGCAATCAGTTCGGCCACCAGGGCCGTCCATCCGGTTTGATGGCAGGCACCCAGGCCCATGCCGTTGTCGCCGTGAAAATATTCATAAAAAAGGTGCAGGTGTTCATTTCCGGGTTGCTGGTAAAACCAATTGTATTTGCCGTATTGGGGTACATTGCCTGAAACATCGGGCTGGAATAAAGTGATCACCCGCTGGGTGAGAAAATCTGCCACATCCTCCAGGTTCATCAATACGCCGGAACCCACGGGACATTCTACTTGTAAAGAATCCCCATAGTATAAACCGTACTTACGAATGGACTGGATGATGATGTAGTTGATGGGCATCCATACCGGTCCGCGCCAGTTAGAATTGCCTCCGAACAGACTAGAAGTGGAATCTCCCGGATCATACTGGATCGTATAATCAATGTGGTCGATCCGGACAGAATAGGGATTTTTTTCGTGGTATTTGGAAAGGGCGCGGATGCCTCCCGGAGATAAAAATTCATCTTCGTTGAGCAAACGGACCAGCAGGCTCACGAGTCGTTCGCGGGGAATGAGTGAAAGCAGGATGGATTTTCCATCGGTCTTTTCCTCATTGGGCCAGAATTTTTTATTTTTCAGGCGATAATTTTCAAACCAGGTAATTCTTTTCTGAAAGTCAGACAGCTTATCGAGTTTCTTCTTTTCTATGATGGACACCGCAAACAGGGTGGTGATGCCGACGATGGAGTGGATACGCAGTTGCAGGGGAGCGGATCCGGAAATGGCCAGGGTATCATAAAAAAACCGGTCTTCTTCGTTCCACATACCCTGTTCATTCAACGCTTCTGCAATCAGCACGAACTGTTCAAAGAATTTTGTGGCGGTGTCTTCAAAAGTGATATCCTTCATGGCAATCTCCAGGGCCATGTCCAGTAAATTGAGGGCATACATCCCCATCCAGCTGGTTCCGTCTGCCTGTTCCAGCTGCATCTGGCCGGGCAGTTCACTGCTCCGGTTAAATACACCGATATTGTCCAGGCCAAGGAACCCGCCTTCAAACATATTGTTGCCGTTGGTGTCTTTGCGGTTGATCCACCAGGTAAAATTGATCAGGAGTTTTTGAAATATTCTTTTGAGAAAATCAATGTCATAGTTCCCTGATTTCTCTCCTTCCAGCCGGTAAACTGCCAGGGCAGCCCATGCCTGCACCGGCGGATTGACATCACTGAAATTCCACTCATAGGCGGGCAGCTGTCCGTCGGGTTTCATGTACCACTCGCGCATGATGAGCAGCAGTTGATTTTTGGCAAAGGAGGAATCGACCATGGCCATGGGAATACACTGAAATGCCATATCCCAGGCTGCATACCAGGGATATTCCCATTTGTCGGGCATGGCGATGATGTCCTGGTTTTTGAGGTGTTTCCAGTCGTGGTTGCGACCGAATTTTTTCCCTTCATTGACGGGGGTGATGCCGTCGGTGGACGTCAGCCATCTTTCCACATCAAAATGATAATACTGTTTACTCCACAGAAGGCCGGACAAAGCCTGTCTTTGCAGCATTTTTAATTCTGCAGGGGTGGCCGGGTCCAGGATTTCCTCATAAAATGCATTGGCTTCCTGTTTGCGGACCTCAAAAATTTTCTTGAACCCCAGGGTAAATGGGTTGGCAATCATTTTTGCGGACAGCCTCAGGTAGATGCTTTCGGACTTTCCCCCTTCCAAGCGCATTTTATATACAGGTGAAAATTTAGTGCCGCTTTTTTTCTTTTTCAGCGCATCCAGGTGTTGGCCTTTGATCAGCGCCGTATGAAAAGCATCTTTGACAAAGGGTGTCTTGTTTGGAACGCCGATCACTTTTTCCAGGTTGGTCTCATTTTCGGTAAACCACTTTTCCTTAGGCGTCTGAAAATATAAATAGTAATCTCCCAGCCTGGGATGGGAAGCTTTCACTGAATTTTTGTGGTGCAGGCTGATTTCAGGCTTCACTTCCTTTTCTTCCGTCCATTTATTATAAAACCAAAGGGTGGGAAGCAGGGTGATGTCAGCGGCTTTGTGAAAGCGGTTGGTAATATCGATCCGGATAAATATATCGCTGGAATTTTGTTTGGCATAAGTCACCAGCACATCGAAATATTCGTCGTCATCAAAAACACCGGTATCCAGAATTTCATATTCCGGTTCATGCTTGGAACGGAGCCGGTTTTCCAGAATGAGTTGCTGATAAGGGAATGCCTGCTGGGGATATTTGTACAGGTATTCCATGTAAAAATGAGTCGGGATATTATCGAGATGATAATATAGTTCCTTCACGTCTTCTCCGTGATTGCCCTGGTTATTCCCGAGCCCAAAAAGTCTTTCTTTTAAAACCTCATCTTTCCCGTTCCACAAGGCGATGGCGAAACAGAGGTTCTGAAAAAAATCTGAGATACCTGCCAGTCCGTCCTCACCCCATTGGTATTTGCGGCAATGCGCGTGGTCGTAGGGGAAATAGTTCCAGGCGTCCCCATAGGGACCATAATCTTCTCTGACGGTTCCCCATTGGCGTTCGCTCAAGTAGGGTCCCCACTGTTCGAGTGGAATCTTTTTAAAAGAATTTACGATGAGTCGTTTCTGCTCAATGGTCATAAAGTAAACCTAAAATTACGGATTAGTTGTGGAATGACCTTTGAGTCTACGGACGATTGGTATTGTTTTTGAAGTTTATCAATGGATAATTTATTTCATATTTCTAAATAAGCAGCCATGGGAACGTTAAGTGGTAAGAAAGTTGCCATCCTCACCGAGAATGGTTTTGAAGAGGTTGAATTAACCAGCCCACTGAAGGCCTTACAGGAAGCGGGCGCTTCTGTAGATATTATCTCGCCGCAGAAATACAGTGTGAAGGCTTGGAAGCATGATCACTGGACCATCGAAATACCGGTTGATGTACAATTGGAGGATGCAAACGTAGACGACTACGATGCATTATTTATTCCAGGCGGTGTACTCAATCCCGATCGAATGCGCATCAATCCGGATTGTGTGGATTTTGCTCAACAATTTTTAGAAGAAAGTAAACCGGTGGCAGCCATTTGTCATGGTCCCCAGTTGCTCATTGAAACGGGTTTATTGCGCGGGAAAAATCTCACCTCCTTCCCTTCTATTCGTTCTGACCTGGAAAATGCGGGGGCGCACTGGATGGATGTGGAAGTGGTTACCGACAACGGCCTGACGACCAGCCGCAGTCCGCAGGACTTAAAAGCATTCAACAAAAGACTGATAGAAGAAATCGAAGAAAGCAATATCATGCATTCTCCGATTTTTTAATCCGGCCCGTCTTATATATATCGTGAGACTATCGTGAAAAAAAACCACCCAACGGTGGTTTTTTTATTGGTATCGCAAATAAAGATTATACAGGATCTTTTCCGACGCACTGTCGAAAGCCCGGTAGGTGGAATCCTGCAACCAGTGTCTGCGGAAAGCAGCAATGGCTGCGGTTGTGTCTTTGATATTATATCCAATGACCCGCAGGGCCTGCAAATCATAAAAGCCCGCCGGGACTTTTACCTGGCTGGTGTCCCCGTACCAGAGACCAAATCCGTGATCGGCCAGGAGCTTCCAGGGGAAGCGCCAGTTGGGATCTACTTTTCTTCCCGGCGCAACATCGCCATGACCAATGAAGTTTTCCTGCGGGATCTTGTAGCGGGTTTTAAGGGAATCCAGCAGGACCAGAAGGCTGTTAATTTGCGGATCGGTAAAATATTCAAATCCGTTGTTGTCAAGTTCGATTCCGATGCTCGATGAATTGATGTCAGCATTGTTTCCCCATTTGCTGGCGCCGGCCTGCCAGGCACGCAGGTAGTCGTTGAGCATGTGGTACACCGTTCCGTCTTTACAGATGACATAGTGCGCGCTCACCTGGGATTTTTTTATCGCAAAAGTGTGCAGGGTTTCGGGGCATCCGTTCTGAGCGGTATGATGGATGATGACAAAATCGGGTTTACGCAGATCGAAATTCACCGCGCCGATCCAGCGTGCATCCTGCTGGGGAAAATAATTGGCCGGCTGGTCCTCGATCACCTGACCCAAGGTCTTCACCTCTCTTTTATATTCTTTGTTGGATGCCCGGTAAGGATCGTGGCTGCAGGCTACCAAACACACCGATAGAAAAAAAATCACCCTTTTTATCATTCAACAAAAATAAGGGCTTGGGGCTGAATGGCTGGCCCCTCAGAGCGCAGTTTGTTTTCACCCTCCCCTGGCCGACGATTTGAATGGGATTTAGAAAAATATGCCTGAAGGACCGTCTATTTTTTTAGTCAGAGAATCACTTACGCCTTTCATCGGCAAAAAAATAACGGCTGTCCACGGCAACAGCCGGATTGAAATAAAGAGGATGAAAAATCAGACCATCCGGGACATCCGGACCTGGGGCAAACACCTACTCTTGTGTTTTGACCATTTCACGCTTCGGATTCATTTTCTCATGTTTGGAACTTACCTGATCAATGAAAGAAAATCTACCCCGCTACGTCTATCGCTAGTCTTGAAAAAGGGAGAAATTAATTTCTATACAGTTTCCCTTCGGATCCTGGAAGAACCCCTGGAGGAGCTTTATGATTTCAGCGCTGATGTATTGAGTGCGTCCTGGAGTCCGCGCAAAGCCGCTGCAAAACTCAAATCGATACCCGATGCCTATGTTTGTGATGCGTTGCTGGATCAGAAAATTTTTTCTGGCGTGGGTAATATCATCAAAAATGAAGTGTTGTTCCGGATCCGCCTCCATCCTCAATCACGGGTGGGTAAGCTGCCTCGGCCGCTAAAATCAAAACTGATAAAAGAAGCCAGGGACTACAGTCTTGATTTCTTAAAATGGAAAAGAGATTTTGTCTTGAAAAAACACTGGCTGGTATACAACAAAAAAATCTGTCCGCGCGATGGTTCGCCCGTCCAACGAGTGCATCTGGGCGTGACGAAAAGGCGCAGTTTTTTCTGCGAGACCTGCCAGATCTTATATTGTTGAAGTCTAGGCGGATGGACGGCAGGGCACATTCTTTGCATAGACAACCCGGAACCGCTTAAAATAACATTATGGAAAAAAGAATATTTGGGGTAATTCTCACCGTACTGGGCATTGCCGGCCTTATTTTGGCCGCCTATAATTTTGTACAAGGAAATACCAATTCCAATTACAGCATCCGTTCCATCGTTGTATATGGTATTTTGGGATTGGTTTTCTTTTTTGCCGGTATTGGTCTGATCAGAAGCACCCGAGATATTGCCAACCGGAGTTAATGAGATACCATGGAAAAAAAACTTCATTTTCATTCATCCTGGGAATCCCTGAAAGAAAAAATAAAAGAAACCCATGTCGAAATCACCGATCAGGATCTTGAATACAGTCCGGGAAGGGAAGATGAACTCTGTACCCGGTTGGCGTCCATACTTCATAAGGACAAAGAACAGGTGAGGGGTTGGCTGGAAAGTCTGGATGTCAACAAATCGATGGCCGGATAAAGGGCGAAGCATAAAATATGAACGGGATCTGCCTTTCCGTCACCACCCGTCCTACATATTTCGACGATACTGACCACCCACTTCATAGAGCGCATGGGTGATTTCACCCAGACTGCAATATTTTACGGTTTCCATCAGCGCCGCGAAAATATTTCCGTTTTGAACGGCGACTTGTTTTAACTCCTGTAGGCTCGATACAGATTTATCCCAGTTTATTTCCCTGAAACGACGAAGATTGGATATCTGCCATTCCTTTTCTTCGGTGGTACTGCGGATGATTTCGTTGGGCAGTACGGTTTTCGATCCACCTTCCTTCAGAAAAGTGTTCACGCCCACAATCGGAAGTTCCCCGCTGTGTTTGCGGCTTTCATAGATCATGCTTTCTTCCTGGATTTTATTGCGCTGATACATGCGTTCCATGGCACCGAGTACACCCCCTCTTTGTGTCAGCCGGTCAAATTCTTTTAGTACGGCTTCTTCCACCAGATCCGTCAGTTCTTCGATGAGAAAAGAACCCTGAATAAAGTTTTCTGTTTTTGCTGTGCCCAGTTCGCGGTTGATGATGAGCTGGATGGCCATGGCCCGCCGGACACTTTCTTCCGTCGGGGTGGTGATGGCTTCATCGTATGCATTCGTATGCAGTGAATTGCAGTTGTCGTAAATCGCATAGAGTGCCTGGAGGGTGGTCCGGATATCGTTGAAATCAATTTCCTGCGCATGCAGGCTGCGTCCGCTGGTCTGAATATGATATTTCAGGATCTGGCTTCTTTTGTTCGCCTTGTATTTGTACTTCATGGCCTTGGCCCAGATCCTTCGGGCTACCCGGCCGATGACACTGTATTCCGGGTCCATGCCGTTGCTGAAAAAGAAAGAGAGGTTGGGAGCAAAGGCGTCCACCGGCATCGATCGGCTCAGATAATATTCTACATAAGTAAATCCATTGGCCAAGGTAAAGGCCAGTTGGGTAATGGGGTTGGCGCCCGCTTCTGCAATATGATATCCGGAAATAGAAACGCTGTAAAAATTGCGCACCTGGTTTTCCAGGAAATATTGCTGTACATCTCCCATCATCTTCAGGGCGAATTCAGTTGAAAAGATGCAGGTGTTTTGTGCCTGGTCTTCTTTGAGAATATCAGCCTGAACGGTTCCTCGTACCTGATAAAGTGTTTTTGATTTCAATTGCTGATAAATCTCCGCGGGCAATACATCCGCTCCACTGATACCCAGGAGTTTCAAACCTAGGCCGTTGTGCTGCGGTGGTAATCCGGATGATTCAGCGTCCTGATAACGCGGAGTCTTGCCGTCCTTAAATTTTGTCAGCAGTTTTTGATTGACTTCATTCCATAACCCTTTTTCGGTGATATATTTCTCCGAGGTCTGGTCAATGGCGGCATGGAGAAAAAAAGCAAGAATCACCGGTGCCGGTCCGTTGATCGTCATGCTCACGCTCGTTTTCGGATCGCAGAGGTCAAATCCACTATATAATTTTTTGGCGTCATCCACCGTACAGACACTGACGCCGCTGTTGCCCACCTTACCATATATATCGGGTCGGGGATCGGGATCTTCTCCATAGAGTGTAACGGAGTCAAAAGCCGTGCTGAGTCTTTTATAAACCTGTGAGGCCGACAGGTAGTGAAATCTTTTGTTGGTTCTTTCCGGTGAACCCTCGCCTGCAAACATCCGGGTGGGATCTTCTGTTTCCCGCTTCAGCGGAAAGGATCCTGCAGTAAAGGGAAAGGAACCTGGTACGTTTTCCTGTGCCTGCCAGCGAAGAATATCTCCCCAGTCTTTATATTTTGGCAACAACAATTTCGGGATCCTGGTGCCGGAGAGCGAAACCGTAAACAGGGGCTGTCTGATTTCCTCATCCCTTACCCGGTATACGTATTCATCCGCCTCATAGGATTTTATTTTTTCGGGCCAGTGACGGATCAGCTTCCGGCTGACGGGTGTTAGCTGCTCTTCCAGCTTGGTAAGATGCAAGTTGATTTCTTTGATCAGGTTCTCGTCTGTTGATACCTTTTTCATTTCTTCCACCGCCCCGGACAATTGATAAACGGTGGACGCGATT
>Ga0206938_1006_pt1 | contig 84735 bp, 83 predicted proteins | sample Alteio_BWOrgHeat_12_FD_152918 | JGI IMG/M metagenome (GOLD analysis project Ga0206938, IMG submission 152918) | Enriched cells from forest soil in Barre Woods Harvard Forest LTER site, Petersham, Massachusetts, United States -... | ecosystem: Environmental > Terrestrial > Soil > Temperate forest >... | reverse complement strand
CATCATGGCGGGACTGGGCCGCTGGCTGATTTCTCCCAGATTCCCCTTTGACAGCGGTCTACACAATTATCATGTTCTGACGATAGTCCACATTCTGCCCGGGCTGTTTTTTATAGTGTTGGGACCGTTTCAGTTTCGCAGTTCATCACAGCGCTTTGCAAAGCGAAGCGAAAAAGTTTTTGTAGTTGCTTCTTGCCTCATCGGACTTTCTGCCTTGGTGATGCCTTTTATTGTCCTTCCCCTCGGCGGGTTGAACGAAGCCGTGGCCAGTTCTTTTTTTGCCATTTATTTTCTCATTTCGATCAGTATGGCCGTCCGCGCTTCCGGGCAAAAACGGACGATCGAACACAAAGAATGGATGCTCCGTGCCTATGCCGTCGGTCTTGCAATCGCTACGGTTCGTCCCATCATGGCATTGTCCTTTGCTTTTTTCGGATTGCGGCCGGAGACTTTTTTGGGAACAGCATTTTGGATCGGTTTCAGCCTGCATGCGATGGTAGCTGAAGTATGGATTCAGGTCAACCGACCATCCAGCACGTCGTTTTAGACCAGGGGTCTGGGCTTTCGCGCAGGGACTGTTCTGGTTTGACTGTTCGCCAGTTCCGGCTCCTGTCAGGATATCTTATTCAGATCGAAGGCTCTTCACGGGGTTGGCCACCGATGCCTTTATCGCCTGAAATCCGATCGTAAGCGCCGCGATGAGAACGGCTGCCAGACCGGAAAGTGGAAATACCCATGGATTGATTTGGATCCTATATGCGAAATTCGCAAGCCAAACATTCATCGTCCACCAGGTTACCGGAATGGCGATGATAAATGCCAAAGCGACCAGGATCAAAAATTCTTTGGATACCATAAAAAGCAATTGCGGAAGGTTCGCCCCCAAGACCTTTCTTATTCCAATTTCCTTTGAGCGTTGTTCGGTGATGAAAGCGGCCAGTCCAAAAAGTCCGAGGCTGGCAATGATAATGGCAATAACGGTGAAAGAACTGAATACACGGCCGGTATTTTCCTCAGACCGATAGAGCGATGCAAAACTTTCGTTGAGAAAAGTATAGGTAAATGGACCATCCGGTTGAAAGGCTGTCCATTCTGTTTTCAATCGATCCACAAAATTTTTTACGCCCTCCGCTTTAATCTTCAGGATCAGTCCGCCATTGTTGTTTCCAAGCATCAACATCAAGGGCGCAATTTTTTGTTTGACTGAGGCATAGTGAAAATCAGCCACTACCCCAATGACTTTGTACTCTTGCTGACCAGAGCGGACAATTGATTTTCCCAATGGATTGGTATCGGTCCATCCGAGTTGACGAACAGCGGATTCGTTGATTAAAACCGCCGATACATCTGTAGGAAACTGTTTTGAGAAGTTTCTGCCGGCAATCAAATGAATGCCCAAGGTGGACAAATAATTTTCATCAATATGGAATATATTGGAATGGATCTCAACCCCGTTTCCTTTTTCGTTCTTAGGGTAGACTTCAGTGCCATCCATCCACAAAGATCCCGGAATGGACCGGCTAATGGTGGCTGAAACGACCGATTTATCCTGTAACAAAGTCTGTCTAAAAGCTTCCTGGTTACCCTGCAACAAATAAGCATCTGGCAAATAGACAACCTGCTCCTTATCATAACCGAGATTCTTGTTTTGCATGTAATGCAATTGTTGGTAGACAACAATGGTTGCAAAAATCAAGGTGGTGGAAACACAGAACTGAAAAATAACCAGTCCACTGCGCAGTTTATTGTTGGAAGCAGCACCCGGTCCACTACCTTTTAAAACCCTGATCGTGTTAAAAGAGGACATAAAAAAAGATGGATAAAGCCCCGCCAATACTCCGACCAGCAAAGTCAGTCCCATGGCAGCACCAACAGATTTTACGGAAGTGAAAAAGCCAAAGGGAATATTTTCCCCTGACACCCGATTGAAGTAAGGGATCAACAAAAAGGTTAATAAAAATGCAAACCCCGTGGCCAGGAAGGTTAGCAGGACCGACTCAGAGAGGAACTGAAACACCAGTTGCCTTTTCATGGATCCCATCACTTTTCTTATCCCCACTTCCCTGGACCTTTTCACGGCCCCGGCGGTAGAAAGATTGGTAAAATTTATACAAGCGAGCATTAAAATGAAAACAGCCAGGGCTGAAAAAATATAAACATATTCTATGTCTCCATTGGGTTCCAGTTCATACTTGGTATTGGAACGAAGGTGTATGTCTGTGAGAGGAACCAGTGTAAACACAAAAGTATTCACCGATTTCCTGGCTTCTGCGAGGCTTACGCCCATATCATGTACAATTTCTGGAACGACATATTTTGAAACCAGTTGCGGGAATTTGGCCTGAAGTTTTTTTGGATCGGCATTTTCATTCAACGTCAAATAAGTATAATATCCAATATTACTCCAGGTAAGATTGGTTCTCGGAAAAGTGCATAAGCTCAGGAAGGCATCAAAGTGAAAATGCGCATTGTCGGGGATTTTATCAAATACGCCTGTTATTTTATAGACAGTATTTGTCCCAATGATGACAGATTTACCCAATGCCGGTTGATCACCGAAATATTTGTGTTCAAAGTTCTTGGAAACAACGATGCTGTTTGGAGCCGCCAGGGCTTCCTGGGGATTGCCAGACACCAGCGGCAGGGAAAAAAACCCCATGAAGTTGGAATCCACAAAAGCGAAATGTTCTTCTTTGAATTGTTTGTCGTTGTATTTTACAAAATTGTTTCCAGCAGGCACCAGGCGCGTACAGGATTTTACCTCCGGAAAAGCGTTTTTGATTCCTTCGCCTACCGCCACATCCACATCTGGATACACCGCCAGATCGCCGTTACCGGTGACCGATAAATTCACGCGGTAAATATTTTTGGCAGCCACAGGAAATTTATCGTAGCTCAGTTGCTGATAGACATAAGCAGAGATCAACATAAAACAAGAGAGCCCGATGGCAAGACCCAGAATGTTGATGAAAGAAAATATCTTGTTTTTCTGAAGATTTCTGAAAGCGATCTTGAAAAAGTTTGGGATCATAACTTACTTTTTATCAAACCAATAGACGTTATAAGGAAGCAATCCAAGTGCCGCCCTTGCAGCCAACTGACAATCAATAAAATATAAAAACCTTCGCAGCGCGATTCTGTACGGTTCCGATACATACGCTGTCTGATTTTTCAGGTGTTTTCCGCGGCCGCTGCATGCGCCATGAATGGCCGAAAAATTTTTTTGGGTCTGGGCCAGTTCAGATTCTACTTGCTAATATGTTAATGATTCCGTAAATAAACCCCCGGTGTGCAACATTTTCCAACAACATGGATCTAATAAGAGGTGGACGTTCACCATATTAAAATGGACATAAATACTAACCGTGTATCAATAGCGAACAGATGGGCATGGTTAACTTTTTTATAGCAGATTGAATTGTAATAGATTACTTTTTGGCACATTGATAGTATCTAGAAAATAGGCGGATGATCACCTCGGTTTAACGCTTTTTAAAATTGATTTTCTCCCCAAAAGACACAGTGCGCCGCATGAGGACAGCAATGGAAGTTTTCCTTTCGTTGCTGGGGTTTATCCTTTAATTATTAAATCAAATACAATGAAAAAGTTGATTCTGTTGGCAGGATTTTATTGCCTGCAACCAGCCCTACATGCAGCTATTTCCAGGCCATCGGCAAAAATTAATCCGGCACCCCTCAGTACCAGTGATCGAGCCATGGCCCATTTCAAAGAACACTATGGAGACATACAAAATGTGTCTTGGTTTAACAACAAAGATAGAAGCATGTTTTGCGTCTTTCATGAGGGAAATTATATGACCCATGTTTTTTACGATAAGCAGGGTTATTGGCAAGGTACCTTGGTCAACTATACTCCCGCTGAATTAGTGAGTGACATAAAGGACCTGGTAATGGACAATTTTGCCGGTTATACCATTTCCTATGTCAATGAGATTCGCTTACCCGGTGAAGCGCCGGCCTATGTTATCAATATAGAGGACGCTAATCATATCAAAGTTGTTCAGGTTGTGAACGGAGAAATCGATATAACGGAAGATTTGATTAAAAGTTAGGGATTGGGATTGGCCTCCCTCAGGTGGGAGCTTTTGTCAGACCCCCATGATGAATAATGGGGGTCTGTTTTTATACTACGATGACGAGCTGGCCAGGACAATTCAGGTCAGATCGTTTCCAGATTGTGATGGACGGGAACTAGTTAGAAAATAAAAAAAGTAATTTTCTATGTCCAAATCAACTGTTATGAATCCCCTTTGCATAAGAAATTCCATAACAATCCTGTCCTGTCTTTTTTTCAGTCTGGCTAGAAGTCAACATGCGCAGGACAGTATAAATTTTGCACACGCTGACGCACTATTTATGTCCAAGGATTTTTCTGCCGCTGGAAAAATATATAGGCAACTTCTTTCAGATTCCTCGCAAGATGCCTTCCACTTGAACCGCTTTGGTTATACCGAACTGACGGAGCGGAAATTAGCGGAGGCAAAAAAACATTTTATGCAGGCCTTGGCTGCTCATCCCATGGGCCCCATTAAAGCTTCTGTTTTTTCCCGGTTGGCGATGCTGGAAGCCTTGGAAAATCAAGAAAAATCCGCGCTGGTTTTTCTGGACAGCGCCATAGTGGCTGGTTATATTTCCCTGCCGGAATTAGACAGTTCCCGAAATTTTGCAACGCTGAGAGCAACCGCTGAATTCAAGCGTTTAAGACAAAATTTATTTGACAGTTTATATCCCTGTTACAGTGATCCAAAAACAAAGGAATTTGATTTTTGGGTGGGGGAATGGGATGTATATATTACCGGCACCCAAGTATATGCCGGCAACAGTGTTATCCAGAAGATATCTGGCGGATGCGCCATTCTGGAAAACTGGAAATCAGCACTGAGTGAAGGAAAGAGTCTGAATTTCATAGACGATAGCTCATCGAAATGGAAGCAAGTATGGGTGGGATCTTATCCGAATGGGAAACAGGATTTTGTTAACGGTGAATACAAAGACAGCGCCATGCGATTTATTTTTTCAACCCGGGATACACAAGGTAGACTCCTGCAGGGAAAATTTACTTTCTTCAATGAAGGTCAAAATCAGGTAAGGCAGCTCAATGAGACGTCTGCAGACAGTGGCAGGACCTGGTTAACCAACTATGATTTTACCTATAAGAGAAAAAGCTGAAGGCGGTTTCCTTTTACGGAATGGCTATCCGGGATTTAATTTCCCCCTCTAAAAATTATAAGTCAAACCGAGGCCGTTTGGACCGGCGCCCAGCTCCAGACCCTGCAGTTTTTTATTCAGCCGGGTCGAATTTTTTTTGTGAATCCAAATCATGACCCCGTCCATCAGCAACAAAAAGCCACCTTGAAGCACAATACTGGATCCGTATCCTTTCAGTTGATCCTGGGAGGTCGGATTGGAGGCATTTACCCCTTTTTCCCGAAGAAAGAAACCCCCGGTGATATAGGCCAGGTCAAGTCCGAAATTAAAGGCATAGAGTTTTTCTATCGACTCCTGTGCTGCAATGTTTTCGGCCAGTCCGAATTTTTTTGCCATCGCCTTGCGTGCACCCAGGTATCCCATGATGGCAAGACCTCCATTGATAAAATTCCAGTACGCGTTCATTCTCCAAAAATACCTCGCTTCACCTTGCGTTTGTCCGGCAATGATGAATCCGCTCGCTATGTTTACTGCAGCCCAGCTTCCCAGTACAATCATAGCCTTTTCCGTCGTTTGATTCCGGGTATCGGCAATGCTGTCGTTGAACGAAGATTGCGAAAACGCGGAAAATCCGGTTAGGATAGCTACCAGGAAGAAAGAAATTGCCTTCATCTACGCCGTATATTTTTTCTAAAAAAAATTCTTTCTGAAGAAATAGGAATGGATCATTGAACCGATATTGAATATTGGGAACCGGGCGATATCCATCAGATCCAATTCATCTTCCCAGGATTTATCAATTTAAATATACCTCCTTTTGGAGCCTGGAACAGGGTGTTTTCATCGGGTGAGTATCCCTATCTTTTTTTGTGCATATTGTTATTTTTGGCATCAAAAGCGGTCGGATCTGTTTTGCCGGAAGCGCTTTGACTATCCAGATTCGCTCTTTTTTCTTGCTTTTTTCTGCCTGAAAGTTTGGCATCAGCCTTAGGCCTTGGTGTCGGATGGGCGGATTCATCCATTGGGTGGTCTTTCCCTTTTGTCATAACCTGTTATTTTGCAGATATAACGGCAATTCGCGTGCCTGCCGATCCGTCCCCATGCTCCTGATCAATAAAAATCTTAACCGGGCATGCCGGAAATTACCAGTCGAAAAAAACAAAAGGTTCAGCCGGTTTGTTTCAACCTTTGATGAACAAAAAAACCATACTCATTACCGGAGCCACCGAAGGATTGGGCAAACTCACGGCCATTGACCTGGCCAACCGGTTCAAGGATTCGATTTTGTTGGTGCATGGAAGGAATAAAGAAAAACTGGACGCGGTTTGGCAGGAAATAACCTTAAAAACCGGCCACCGTCATATTGAAACCTGGCAAGCCGATTTCTCTTCCTTGAAGGAAGTCCGGAATATGGCGGAAGAAATTTTAAAAAAGCATTCTTCCCTGGATATCCTCGTCAACAATGCCGGAGCTGGTTTTGCTGCGCCCCGTCTGGGAAAAGATGGACTGGAAACGCGCATGACAGTTAATTTTCTGGCACTCTATCTCCTCACCCAACTGTTGTTACCGGCCCTGTTTCAAGCTGACTCAGCACGCATCGTAAATGTGGCATCAGCCGGGCAGTCCGCGATTGATTTCCAGGACATGATGATGGAGAAAAATTTCGATGGCGTAACCGCTTATACCCGCAGTAAACTTGCGGTCATCCTCTTCACCTTTGCACTGGCTGAAACACTAAAGGAAAAAACCATTACGGTCAACTGCCTGCATCCCGGATCCTACCTGGATACGGGCATGGTGCGGGAGGCCGGAATAAGTCCCATGGGAACCGCCCAGAGCGGCGCAGACGCCATCGTCTATTTGGCTACCGCACCCCAATTGGAACATATCACAGGAAAATACTTTAATGTAAAAAAAGAAGCGCAGGCCCATGCGCAAGCTTATGATCCAAACGCCAGAAAAAAACTGAATCAGTTCGCCCAAAGGCTTACGGGAATATAGCCCCCATCTTTCCATTGGAAGGACCGGTCCTTTAGCTGCCATGGCGGCAAACAATTGCCAGCCTTTATTTAAACCAGGATTTTAGTGGTCAGGTCAACATAACTTTTTGTAATACTCTCAAAGGGATGGGTTGCGCCATCCTGTTCAACAAAGAAATATTGCATGCCAGCTTGTTTTGACGCGGCGAAAACTCTTTTGAAATCGACTCCGCCATTGCCTATTTCGGTGGGCAATTTCTGAGCAAGAACAATGTCTTTCACATGCCAGAGCGGATAACGTCCCGGATTTTGTTTGAAAAGTTCTAGCGGGTCTGCGCCGGCTACCGTAGCCCAGCCAATATCGAGTTCCATCTTCAACAACGCTGGATCAATCTTTAGAAGCTGGTCATATGGTTTATTTCCATCGACCATTTCAAATTCATGGATGTGATTATGATAACAAAGCTGAATTCCAGCTTTTTTTGCAGCCTCTCCGGACTTGGTCAGTATTTCGACCGCCTGGTTTATTTCTTCGGTCGTTGTCAGGGGAATGGAAGAACATACCAGGTATTTCAAACCTCCTTCGGCCACTTCATCCACGACCTGCTGATAATTTTCTTTCAGGTTTTTCATGGGAGGCATGGTTCGCATCTGATGAAGCCGGGTGGTGTCCATCCCGGCAGGGACCTTAAAGCCACCCGGTGGCATCTTAAAAGGAGCGCCTACCACATGATGAGATACCCAGGAAAGACCGTAATCGCGGGTGAGTTTGGCAAACTCTTTGGATGTCAGGCCGTAGTATCCACCTTTGATACTGAATGCAGATTCTAGATCCTTGTAGCCGATTTCAGATATTTTCTTGAGGGTTCCCGGGAGGTCATCGTCAATGGTACCCCCCATGGTATAAAGCTGGAGACCGACCGGATGCATCGCATATTTTTCAAACAACGAAGAATAGTTCTTATTTGACAAGAAAAGCCCGCTTAAAGCCAAGGCTCCGGAATTTTTGATAAATTTTCTTCTGTTGTGCATTGTCGTAGATTTTATGGACGATAAATATAAACTAACTTGGAGCCCATGAAAAAATTCGTTGTTTTGTCAGGAGCATTCCTGCTTTTTTACTCCGGTTTATGGGCACAAATGGCATTTGTAGATACCAAATATATTTTGGGCAAGATGCCGGATTACGGTGATTCGGTAGCTAAAATTAACCATCAGGCGGCGCTTTGGCAAAAAGAAATTGACGACCGCCAGGCTGGGCTGGACATTATGACGGTGGATTTTCAACGCGATGAGCCCATGCTGAGCGACAGCATCAAGAAAAACAGGACGGATGCCATTTTTGATGCCGAAAAATCGCTGCATACCTTGCAACGAACCCGTTTTGGCTATCAAGGTGATCTTTCCAAAATGAATGATTCTTTATTGGGTCCTTTGAAAAAAAGAGTGGATGACGCCATCCAAGTGGTTGCCACCCGGCTGGGATACAAAGTTGTGCTCGATAAAAGTGAAGGGCTTACCGTATTGTATTGCAAACCCGATCTGGATATTTCAGAAGAAGTGATGAAGGAAACTGGGATCAAGTAAGGAGATCAAGGTTTTCCGTCCATCTTCAATCCGGTCATTTATATTTTTTCCAGCAATTCATCCAGATTTCCCAAAGCCGCTGTAAACCCGGCCTGGAAGCCCATTTCAATAATTTTTTTGAAATCTGCTTCCCGGTTAAAACTGATTTCTACTTCAACCGTGGTTCCTTTACCGGAGGGCAGGAATGCATTTTTCCAGGTCATAATAGGAAAATCTGCATTTTTATTTCCTTTTTCATCACAGAAACAACTGACAGCTTTAAATCTTTTGTTTTTGACGATGGAACTGAATTCTACCAGGGACCAGATGGGTATCCCATCGGGACCCGACATGGCATACAACCAACTCCCTCCTTCTGAAAAATTCAGGTGTTTTGTTTTGGTCATCCAGGGACGGGGTGCCCACCATTGATCCAATAATTCACTTTCCGTCCATGCCCTCCAGACAAGTGCGGGAGAGGCAGCAAATTCTCTGCGGACCGTAATTTTTTTTTGGTCGAGATCTTTTAATAACGCTGTTTTCATTTGATTTTCCATTTCAATGGTTATTAAATCAGTTTTGTTCTGGCCGGCCGCTTGCGGCCGTTAGTTCACGCCTCCCTTGAGCAAGGGCAAGCCGTTGCCCTTTCAAGCGGTAAAGAGGCTGAACCGCCGTTATTTTTTTGGTTTGTTGAGCTTGTTTTGTTTGTTTTTACCGACCATCTTTTTTGTTTTTAGGTTTTTTAATATCAGGTCAACCCGGTCAAATCTTTCTTCCCACATATTTCTGAAAGGTTCTACCCAATCGGCTACTTCGGCGAGTTTTTTCGGTTGAATGCTGCAATAGCGATCCCTTCCTTCCTGTTGAATCAAGATCAGACCGCATTCTCGCAATATTTTAATATGCAGCGAGATCGCTTGACGGCTCATGTCAAAATTTCCCGCCACGGCATTGAGATTGAGCGGTTGTCTTGAAATCAGGGTAATGATCTCTCGTCGGGTGGGGTCGGCAATCGCCTGGAATACATCTCTTCTGGTCATAGGGTGCATGCCGCGGGGTTGTTTTGCGCAAGCAAATGCTTGCACAAATATATAGGCAAGTATTTACTTGCGCAAATAATTTGATTGTTTTTTTTCGTTTTTTTAGAGAGCAGCATGATCACCCATCACAAACCGGTGCTCGGCGGGAAGAAATCCAATACGCATGGCATTTACCAGGAGGGTGTCGCCTCTTTGAAGCGGAATGATTTCATCCTGGTATACTTCCCAGACAGGTGCTTTGACAACGGTTTGTCCATTTTTAACGGTATTAAAGACGGTACCATAGTCCCATGATTGTATAGAAAGATATTCAGGTGTTGAAATCTGACCTTTTTTAATAATTCTGTAGCCTACCGAAGCCCCCTTCGTCTTGCAGGAAATGGTAACACCTCCGCCGACCAGTCGGATGAGAGGGGTATCGGTCTGGGGTGGGACAGACATCCCATTCCACATTTGACGAATCATGTCCTTTTCGGGAATGCCGCCCATGTCGCCAACCGTATTGTTCCAGTTTCTAAAAGCTGACCTGAGTGCATCCAACTCGTTTTTATATTGTGGATCATGGATCAGGTTATGAATCTCGTGCGGATCCTTTTCTACATCATACAATTCTTCCACGGGTTTATTTCTAAACCATGCCATCTGCACGCTATCCAATTGACCGCTGTCCCGGAGTATAAGAAATTCTTTCATCATCGGAACACTCAAGCGAAAGGCAATATTCTGGTAGTAAGGTTGATCCGGTAGATAATTAAACAGATATTGAAATTGTCTGTCTCTTACCATTCGCACCCGATCGTATTCCGTATCCATCCGGTCTCTGCCCGCAAATACGAATTGACGCGGTGTTTTGGATTTCTGAGTACCCAAAAAAGCCTGCCCCTGCATGTAGGCTGGAATCTTTACTCCGGCCAGCGACAAGACCGTTGGTGCAAAATCCACACCGCTGATCATCTCATTGTTTACAGTCCCGCCATTTGCCTGACCCGGAAATCGGATAATAAAAGGAATATGGGTTCCTCTCTCTAGTATCTCCCGTTTCATCCAGGGCAAGGCGCCTCCGTGATCGCTGAAAAAAAAGATGATGGTATTGTCGTAGACCCCATCTTTTTTGAGTTGTGCCACCAACTCCCCCACCTGGTTATCCATCCTTTCAATATTGGTAAAGAGCCGATTCATATCATGGCGGACTGTTTTGGTATCAGGATAGTAAGGAGGAACCCTTATTTTTTCCGGATCCAACAGCAAACTGTCCGTGCGGCTGAACAATTGTGATTCATGGGTGATAAACAAATTGAAAATGGCAAAGAAAGGTTTGTTTTTGGGACGGTCACGGTAAGAGGCAGCCGGTCCGTTCTCATCCCACACGGTTACGGGTGGAACAAACTGATAATCCTGTTTTTCATTGTTCGTACAATAATATCCGGCCTTCCTGAGATATTCCGGAAAACATTTAATGTCAGAAGGAATGACTGCCGAATAGGAAGGAACCGGTTGATATTTTGGATCCCCAATCGTGCGCATATGCAGGGTTCCGATGGAAGTGGGATACATCCCGGTAATAAAGCTCGACCGGCTCGGTGCACAAACCCCGGCAGCCGTGAAAACATAATTGAACCGGACTCCTTCCCTTGCGAGCTGATCAATATGAGGTGTCTTGACTAAGGTATCCCCGTAAGCACCTATAAAGGGTGAAATGTCTTCGCAGGTAATCCAAATGATATTCGGTCTGGATGGCTGGGCCATGGAACCCTCAGCAAGCAATAACCCGAGAGAAGTCAGGGTCCAAGAAAGAATTTTTTTTAGCATAATCGGAAAATAAGAAATAACGCACCAAAGAACCGTTTTTAAAAATCTCCGGATGATGGACCCATATACCTAAAAGGTTCCACCATCCTCAAAATCTACAGACCGTGGCCAATTATTTCAAAGGCTGGGTTTGCATTTTTTTTATCAGCCAACCATTTCCCGGTGTCCAAATCCAGGTAGATTGAAAATTCCCTTTGACTGAAACCGTATCTCCGGAAAGCTGATGGGGAACGATGACCCTTTGTTGGTAGCTGCCAGCCAAATAACCCGTGTCCTGGTGAATGTTGATGGTATCGATAAGGGAAACCTGATGTAGCACTTTGAAGTCCTTAAATTTATAAAGAAACCGTCGAATGGAGTCCCTTCCGAGGGCCATCTCCCCGAGCTCCCCATCGACGGTATAGGAAAGGGCAATGGAATCCGCATCGGTTTTTAGAATCAGGCGGTCATAGGTTTGCATGGCCTCCCGGAGATTCTTGGTATCCGGCCGATTGCGGCAGCTTCCGATGATAAGCCACCCGGTCAGTATCCAGGCGATATGTTTCATAACGGTAATAGCACCCTAAGTTAGGTCATTTGTTTTTGTCAAACGGCTCTTGCCCCGGGAGAGATTTCTGCCTGTGACTTCCGTTGCTTCCATCGATTAACCTCTTAGAACGAAACGTTTTCTCCTTTGGTTTCCCTTGTTTTTTGAGCTTCCGCGAATCTAAATTTTTTAATTGGTCTAGGAACTTGTGTGAGAAAATCAACCACCCCGCCTTAGGTAGGAAAGCGGATTCTATCTTATTTGTGCCTGTAGAAATGGGCTAGGATCACAATCAGCACTAAAAAAATAAAAAATATCCTGTTTTTCAATGCCATTGTTTTAGAAAGACATAGACAACCTAATGGCGAGGGGGTTTAATGGCAAAAAATATAATCCCCTGCCAGGGACAAAAAAGCTTCATTAACAACAATGCAACGAGTTATTAACCGCTGTTAAACGACGGAACATGGGTTATTCATAGATCTTTAGTGACGCAACCCTTCTCCATGAAAAGGTCCAAGACCATCCAGCTGGTTCTGATTACTGCCACGCTGGCCTCCTGCAGTCAGGGAACGCAGCCCCAACCCGTTTATAGCGATGACTGGGTATATGCTACCAGGTATCCATATCCTTATTTGGGCCGGGAAAATGACTCCGCTACCCTATTTCATCAGATTTTACCGGTCAATGCTTATAACAATTGGTTTTATATAGGTCAACTCCACCAAACAAACCAGCCTCCTTTGGTCTTAAAAGGTTCCGTGGTCCGGTCTAGCCAATTTATTATGCGGGGTGGATTCGGCGGCCATGGAATTGTTTCTTCCTGACTCCTCATTTTCAAACACGATGAAGCGCATCACCATATGTCCCCGCAATAACTGGCAGCATGCTGTAGAAAAGCTTGGCTTTGGATTTCATACAGGACAGTTGCCCTACTGGGATGAATCGGTTTATTATTCTTTTTCGCTTTCAGAAATTTTACAAATTGAACAGGCAACCCAGGAACTGTGGGAAATGTGTTTAAATGCGGTCCAATATGCGATCGACAAAAGACTTTTTGATTTGTTCCAAATCCCGGAAGCCTATGTTGCCTATCTGGTCAGCTCCTGGGAAGATGATATCCCATCCATATATGGCCGCTTTGATTTTTGTTACCATGGCGACCGGCTCAAATTGCTTGAATTCAATGCGGATACTCCTACCAGCCTCTTTGAAGCATCCATTGTGCAGTGGTTCTGGCTACAGGATTTTGATTCCTCCAAAGACCAGTTTAACAGCCTGCATGAAAAACTGATTAAGACCTGGCAGGATACCCGTTGTCTTTTTGGCGGAAAAAGCCTTTACTTTTCTTGCGCAAAAGATTCCTTAGAAGATCTTACCAATACAGAATATCTGCGAGACTGTGCCATACAAGCGGGTATAACAACCCGGTTTATTTTTGTGGACGAGATCGGGTGGGATGCTACCAACAAAAAATTTGTAGATCTCCAATCTGAACCCCTGTCCCATTTCTTTAAATTATATCCCTGGGAATTTATGATTCATGAGCCGTTTGGCATTCATTTCCTTGAGAATTATTCCGAGCCACGGGTTTTCGAGCCTGCCTGGAAAATGATTCTGTCCAATAAAGCGATTCTTCCTTTGCTTTGGGAATTGTATCCCGGTCATCCCTATCTTCTTCCTGCCTACCGGGAAGCCAAAGATCTTTCCAGTTTTGTCAGAAAACCGTTTCTATCCAGAGAAGGTGCCAACATAGAGTTGTTCCGTGAAGGCCAATCCATTTTCAAAACCACCGGACCTTATGGACAGGAAGGGTATATCTACCAGGAGTTGTGTGAACTTCCCTGTTATGAAAAAAATTATCCGGTTATTGGTAGTTGGATCATCGGAGCAGAGGCAGGCGGTATCGGTATTCGCGAATCCGACACCCTGGTAACTGACAATACGAGCCGGTTTATTCCGCATTTAATAGAATGATTTGAAATAACTTTAGATGTCAAAATATCTTTTGTTAGATGCGTCTTATACATTCTCCATCCATTACATGGCCTGCCATTTTTTTGACACGCTACAAAATATTTGACTTTCCGATCCGATAAATTAGATGTATGAAATGGATTGCGGCAAGTTTTTTCATGATTCTTTTGATCGCTTGTTCCTCTAAAACGGAAGTAATTGAAAAATATTCGGACGGCAGTCCAAAAAAAACCATCGAAAACCTGAGCGATCATACAACGACTGTCAGGAATTTCTACCCAAACGGCCAGTTGCAGGAGCAGCAGTTTTTTAAAGATCAACTGCAGGATAGTATTCAATATAATTTCAGCGAGCAAGGCTTTAAAATTGGTGAGATGAGCTTTCGATCGGGGAAAAGAAATGGCCAGACCCGTGAATTTTATTTAAATGGACAGGTAGCTTTCGAGGGAATTTGTGTAAATGGGAATTTTGAAGGACTGTCAACCTGGTTTTATCCCAATGGCAAGATCCAAACCACCGGTTACAGGCACCTGCGTTGGGATACCGGGAGGTGGAATGATTACGATACACTGGGTTTAATCAAACGGTTTGTTCAATACCATCAGGCGCCGGATTCAGCGGTATACTACAATAGTCAGGGAGTACCGGTTTCTCACGAAGCATGGGAACAACTTCGTTAAATAAATAAAACAAACATATCAAACTTGCGGTCCCGGATTCTTACCTGGATTTAAATCTTCTTTTTGTAGGTACTTCCATCCCGATCAGCATGCCCCAGGGTTTGAGTTCAGGTAACCGGTCAAAAATAATTTTAAGAACTCCAATGAAGGGAATCGACAAAAACATACCGGATATGCCCCACAAGGAGCCGCCCAGCAAAACGACGACGATGGAAACCAGGGCGTTGATTTTGACTTTGGAAGCGACAATATAGGGAACCAGAAAATGGTTGTCGATAAACTGAATAATGATATAGGCTACCATGATCCAGAGTTGCGTCTGGAATCCGTCTTTGGTAGCAGTCGCGATCAGAATAGGAAATAAAACGGCCAGAATTCCTCCGATGAATGGCAGGATATTGAGCAAAGCACCGAGAATACCCAGCAGTACGGCATACTGAACACCGAGGATCATCAATGCACAAGTATTGAGCGTGGCCACAATCATGGCTTCCAGCAATAGCCCGTACATATAACTCTGAATGGCGCCTTTGGTCTGGGTAAGCACGACACTGATTTCCTTTTCTTCTGCTTTTTCGAACAATTGATACAAAAATGCCAGAATGAGTTTTTTATAAAACAGGAAGAGAAAGGTATAAACAGGCAGGAGGAAAAACATGGCGATGGCACCCATCACCGATCCCATGGCTGTAGCCAGGACAGGCTTTAATCCATCCTCAGCTGCGTTGAGATATTCATTTTGCTTTTTTGTTGCGATACCGATGTCATGGCGGGCCCAGTGTTGTAATTTGATCAGCAATTCCTGGAATTTCTCTTTAAAAACGGGGAGCTCCGAAGAAAAGCTCCTTACTTCCAGAAACAAAAAGTAGGTAACCCCCAGGATCAGCACCATCGCCAATAGGATGGAAATAGTGATGGCCAGCACCCGGGGGAATTGCCATTTTTCCAGTAAGCCAGCCAAGGGGTTCAGCAAAATAGAAAGCAACAGGGCAAACGACAGGGGAACCAGGATATCCCGTAGGATGGACAAAATAAAAACCAGGATCACCATGCCCAACATAATGAACGTGGCCTTCATATAAAACGGATATTTTCGCAGCATACTGTAAAATAACTCTTTCAGGTTAGATCCCCACCAAGAAATCCGGTAGGAAAAGCCCATGGGTTGTCAACCCATTAATTAGTCCGTAAAAATTATATCGGAAAACAATCAAGGCAAAACCTAGGCCAGCTGACCAACGGGGACGTTGGCATATTCAAGCATTTTTCTGGCACACAGAACCGTTTCGACTACCGAAGTCTGTTTGGCCATATAATCAGATGCTCCGGAAGCGATCATTTCGGAGCGGTTTGCCGGTGAGATGGAACTAGAATAAATTATTTTTGGAATGGTTCGGTAGCGGGCACTGTGTTGCAATAGCTTCAATGTTTCAATGCCGTTGAGTCCGGGCATATTGTAGTCTAGTACAATCAGACTAGGCAATTCTTTGTCTGCAACCTGCGAAAGTAAGTCGGCCAGTGCTTTGCCCGAATTAACGGCAATCAAATGATATTCGTCGGTTACCTGGGTAAAGGCATTGCACAACATGGCTTGATCATCCGGATCGTCATCTGCTAAAAAAATAAATGGTTTCAAGACTCCCTCGTTTTTCATACTATAAAATAAGTCCTGAAAGTTACACCAATAGCCAAGCTTTGCAGGTACGGTTAACAATAAGCAATTGTTAATTACCATCTTCATACATCCGTTTCCCATTAAGGCAATTGCTGTGCCGAAAACAAAAGCCCCCGCAGATATTGGCGGTTTTTTGGGAGCTCCGCACAGAAAATCATTCCGCCCGGAATTTGTGCTGGATTGCTTTCTTATATTGTTACGATTCATCGTAAGGAATTTTCCAATTTTAAGACAGTGTCCTGGAAACATATTGTTTCCCCGGATTTTTTATAAATTAGGGGAGAAAAAATCCCCTTGACTGCAAAAGAAATAATGGCTGAACTCCGATCCAAGGGATCGGACAGCATAAAAAAAATCCTCTTGAAACACGGAGTTCAGGAACCCTTGTTCGGGGTGAAAGTCGAACACCTCAAAGCCATTCAAAAGAAGATTAAAAAAGACTATCAACTCGCCAAGGACCTCTATGATACCGGTAACGCTGACGCGATGTACCTCGCCGGCCTGATAGCCGATGATAAAAAAATGACCATGGCGGACTTACAGTCCTGGGTCAAGCAAGCCGTTTCGCTCAACATCAGTGAATACACAGTGCCCTGGGTTGCGGCCGAGGGACTGTATGGTTATGAACTGGCCCTTCAATGGATTGACAACCCCAAAGAATATATTGCCGCTGCCGGATGGAGTACTTTGGGTTCACTGGTTGCTTTAAAAGATGATTCCGAATTAAAAATGGCTGAATTGAAGTCGCTATTGTCCAGGGTTGTAAAAGATATTCACGGGGTCAACAACCGGGTCCGTCATACAATGAACGGATTTATCATTGCCGTCGGCATCTATGTTCCCGAATTATCTGACCAGGCCCTCATTGCCGCCAAGAAAATTGGCCCGGTGAAAGTGCATGTAGAAGGAAAGCTCAGCACGCTGACGGATGCGGTGGAGTATATCCTTCAAAGAAAAGAAAAAGGAATGCTTGGTAAAAAGAAAAAAACAGTGAAATGTTGAGGGTCGAACAAGGTGGTCCAAGTTTCACCGGATGTTTTTCACAATTGTTCCCAGATCTCATTGGCAAAGTTTTCCAATGAGGGATCCCGGGCTCCCATCAGCAACAGCACACAATCTTTCGTTAGGTGAGGTCGAACAGCATCTAGCAAATCATCGCGGTTGGCTACAAAAAACGCCGGCTTATCCAAGGCCTTCAGGTCGTTGATTAGATCCAGGGCAGAAATATCTTTCACGGTCGTTCCACCGGCATAAAATATTTCACTCATCCATATTTCATCCCCGGGTCTGAGTACCCGGCCGATCTCTTCCACAAAATCGTGGCGAAGAAACCGGGTAGGTCCATACCCATGTGGCTGAAACCAGGCAACAACCCTGGGCGCAATTTCCTGGCAGGCTTCGATAGAAATGGCGCATTTTACCGGGTTATGGGCATAGTCATCGATCAGCCAAACCCCATTCTTTCTTCCCATAATCTGGTGTCTGCGGTAAATACCTTCATAAGTTTTCAAGGCCTGGGAACAGGTAGCCAGGTCCACACCCAGCTGCGCGGCGGTTGCCGATGCGGCCAGCGCATTTTCCATATTGTGTTTGCCGACTGTTTGAAGGGAGAAGGGAATCCCGTTTATTTCAAAAGTAATTGCCAATGCTTTTTGCTGGTATCCGGTTGCCTGGTATCCCGCCGGAAAAGATGAACTGGAAGAAAAATCCTGTTCAACTTTCTTCGACAGTTTCCTGGCTCCTGCCTGCGCCTGGTTTACCACAAATAGCCGGTGCGTATTCTGACGGAATTCGGCGAATATTTCCATCAGGGCTTCCATTTCCTTATGATCCTTCTCGATATTCAACAAGACCCCTACCTCTGGTTTATATTGCACAATCGAGCCATCGCTTTCATCGGCTTCTATCACCAACCATTCGCCGCTGCCCGCCTTGGCATTGCCGATGAAACCTTTTTTAATCAGGCTGACCAATCCTGCGCCGCTGATAATACTGGGATTTTTACCGGCATATTCCAGGATGTCGAACAACATGGCGCAGGTGGTACTTTTTCCGCTGGTGCCTCCGACCGCGATTGTTTTTTTGCTGGCCGCGATCAGAGCAAGCAGCGCTGAACGTTTCATGATCGGTATATTCAATTGCTTGGCCAACTGCACTTCCTCTACAGTGTCCTCCACCGCTGTGGAAACAACAACCAGGTCGATTTCGGCATGAATGCCCTGCCCGTTTTGGAGAAAACACGCTATGCCCAGGGCCTCGAGTTTTTCACGTGTATGATTGGATTCCCCAGGCAAAAAATACCGGTCGGATCCGGAGACTTGTTTTCCGTTGCCAGCCAGGTATTGTGCAATGGCGCTCATGCCTGAACCGGCAATGCCAATAAAAAAAACTGATTTAAAATCCGAAAGGCCCTCGACCATGATGAACGATTTATTACAAATAAACTAATTAATCTGACAGTTCCATAGTATTCATCCAGATGGACAACAGGAATGTCAAAAAAAACCCCGTTTAAAATATTTGCTTTCTGATACAGAAACGGACATCCGCCCTCAAGGTTTTTTTAAAGGAGTCCAGCGGAATATGGCATACAACTTCGAACTGTCAACACCCAGGGGTGAATAAGAAACGGTAAAACTTTTGTTGCCGAGCGCAGTGACGACCCCCGCCACGCGGTAGTCTACATAGTCATGTGTCACCACGATGATATCACCCATTTTCACCAGACTGTCTGAATAAATGAGAGAAGAAAGTTTCGGACCGTTTTTTGGAAACTTATGCATCAACCCGTCGATCGGAACCGATTTGGCAGCCACACCAGAATTGCTGCCATAACCGTAGCGGGATAACCCCGGTCTGATCGTTTGTGGTCCCATCGGGTTCAATATTTCTCCCGAATTGTTGATGGTACAGTTTTGAAAGTCTGAATATCCATAGGGATAAGTCTGCGGATAGAAGGGTACCGTCTCAAATGAACAATCCCTGAAATGAATCAGCCCTTCGAGTGAATTGATGGTCACCGGTGTAAACTGTCCATAAACCCTGAGCTGGCAGCCGGAGAACGTCAGTCCATAACCGGAAATCATTCCTTCGGTGTAAGAGCCGCATTCTTCCAGCCCTGCGAAATTGATCGATGAATTCGAAAAAGTGGTTCCATTTATCGAATTGATTGTACCAATCCTGGCGATAGATTCAGCATAAATGTCTGAGAAATAAGATGGATAATACCCAGACTGGTTGTTATAAACAATTTGGTTCGTATAACCGGCAATATTCCAATGGTCCAGATACCAGTTGCCGATTGATCCAGCCCCATACATTCCTGTTACAAAACAGGTATGGATTACACCCCATGCCATCACGTTTGAAACCCGGTTCATTTTCTCCTGGTCCTGACAACCCGCAACACATATTTTCATGTTTGCAAACTGGATTTTGTCAGCTATTAGTAGTTCTGCATTTTGAGTAATTCCGTTGGGTGAAGTAATAATGCCACCAACCCAATTTGTAAAAAAACAGTCTTCGATAACCGTCCCGGTTGATCCGATCCGGTTTCCCTTATAAAAACTGGAAAGACCCGGGTAACCACCATCTGGTGGAATTTTTGGACCAAATGGATCAATGACAATGGCGAAATACGGTGAGTATGCGGAATCCCTGCATCTCCCATCGGTGAATTTATTTAACGGTGTATTGTAAAATTTTGCTGCTCCTGGAAATTGATAATTCCATGCGCCAATCAGTTTAAGGCCTCTTATCTCCACTCCTTTCCCTCCTTGGATGCCGATTCCAAATCCGGATGTCATGCCGGAAAAATCCAGAATCGTCCCGGATCCATCGGCTCCGGCAAACGTGCCCGTTCCAACAATTTGCAGTGAGAAATTGAAGTACAGGCCTCGAGAGGCTACCCAATTTTGCAGGATCAAAGGTTTGTTGCATTTCCACCGGCCAGTAGGGATATAATAAATGGGAATGTTATTCGCTATACAGGAATCGATTCCCTTTTGAAAAAAACTAGACCAATCTGGGTCGGATGCTACCGGCCCAGTCGCTTTGGTTCTTTGGTCCATCAGTGGTAGCCGTCCGGGTAAAGGAGGAACCCTTGTCGTGGAAGAACAAATGATTAATATGATAACGAGATACTTTTTCATTCTCCTTTTTTTAATGGTCATACGGCCCGTAGCCTAGCCCTGAATATTTTTTCGGACAAGCTCTTTACGGACAGCCGATCTGGCTTCTGTTCCTCCATGCAGGAGCCTGGTGGCGTGTTTGTGTTTTTTAGTGTCAACCGGCTGATATTTAAGACTCCAGATACCCATTTCCAAAATAAGGGGAAGCAAATCGATTCCCTTAAGCGTCAGTCTGTAGATGAATTTCTGCTTGTGCTCGGGGTCACCGGATTTACGAATGATTCCCTCCTTTTCGAGTTTGGAAAGCCGGTCGGCCAGGATGTTGGTGGCAATTTTCTCCTCACCCTGAAGAAATTCCCTGAAATAACATTTGTTTTCAAACATCATATCCCGAATAATCAACAGACTCCATTTATCGCCGATGATTTCCAGGGCCAGGTTAACCGGGCAATTCGATCTGTAAGTTTCCACCAATAAATTTTAAAATTAAACGGTGCAAACCAATTGCATTTTGCAATTAGTTAATATATTTATATCCGGTTGCAAACTGCAACCAGAAGTAAATTACTGTTAAAAATTGAATTTTATGCAAACCACGATTGTTCGCTACAAAGTAAAACCAGAATTCGTAGAAGAAAATGAAAAATTAGTCCGGGCGGTCTACGACCAGATCCGACAGAAATCTCCCGATGACTTCAGTTATTCCACTGTTAAACTAGAAGACGGATTAAGTTTTATTCACTGGGCAAATTTTTCAGAAGAAGGTAAATCTTTCCTATCGGGACTGCCCGCCTTTAAAGACTTCCAAGCCGGAATAAAGGAACGCTGCCAGGAAATGCCGGTGGTAAGTCATGGAAACTTCATCGGATCCTATCAGTCAAGAACAGCGTTAAAACCGGCCTGAGCCCTAGATTAAATGGCTGTTCGCTGCTTTAGCCCGGAAGCCTGCGAACAAAAACCGCTAGGTCCTGTGGGAGCATCAACAATTCAAACAATTGAGTATGTTAAAAAAAAATCCATTTAGGGCAATTGATTCCATTAATTCAGTAATTTTTGGTTTATAACCATTCCCAGTTATGCCTTACATACCGCTCAATGAAGAACTGCCCGGAATCACCGGGTTACTGGACTATCGAAAGGATACAGCCTTGCCGATTCGACAGCTTACACAGATTTTACTAAGGGGTGAGTCGACTCTTTCAGAAGCAGAAAGAGAAATGATTGCCTCCATCGTCTCCTACGGTAACGAATGCCGGTTCTGTACAGCGGCACATACGGCGGCCACCGACCGCCTGTTGGGAGAAGTTGAGACTTCCCAAAAAGTGAAGACCGATATCATGACTTCACCCGTCAGCCAGAAAATGAAGTCCCTGTTGATCATTGCAAGCGCCGTACAGGTAAGTGGTAAAAATGTTACCCCGGAAATGATTGATCAGGCCAAAAAAAACGGCGCAACGGATCGGGAAATCCATGATACGGTTTTAATTGCCGCCTTGTTTTCTTTGTACAACCGATACGTGGATGGTCTGGCCAGTGTTACCCCGCCAGACAGCGCTTTTTACGACCGGTTGGCCAATATCCTGGTCAAAAACGGATACTTGCCGTCAGAGAATCGGTATGCCGGTTTAACGACCAGTGATTAAAAAAGGCGTCGACGGTAAGGTATATCTTTTTGAATATCAGTGATTTAGTCATCTGCTTTGAATTGTTTATCCACTGCCGGGTTACCTTTTCCCAAAATGCGTATCAACCTTTAAACGCATTCACATGAAAAAACTAATCACTGTTTTAGCCGTGGGCATCTTCGCAGCCTGTAACGGTTCAAGTTCCTCCACGACTACTACCGACTCTACGACAACGGTAAAAACCGATAGCGTGACTACTTCGGTTTCTGATTCAACGAAGGCAATGGCAGATAGCACAAAGAAAATGATGGATTCGACCAAGAAACTGGTTGATTCTGCAAAAAAATAATAGATGATTTAAACGGAACGTTTCTAGACTTGTTTGTTGTGTGTGATCTTCATGAACCGGACTAATCCATTTAGTCCGGTTTTTTTATTGGCCACCAATCTATCCGTTATCCCGCAGTTCAGTTCACCACAATGGATTTAGACTGCGTGGTATGGGCACTGAAATAACCAAGGGCTCCGCCCAATACATTGGTGGTCGGATTTGCCGGAGAAGCCGTCGCATTGAAAGCCCCGGTTCCGGAAGACTGACGCAATTCAAGAAAATAGGTGTAGGTATTTTCATCGATGGAATACATATCCACTCGGACCAGGTCTCCAGAACTGATATAACTGCTGTCGGTACGCAAAACCAGACTGATATATTTTCCGTCGGAAAGCCGGTCGTCAAACACAAAATTATTTCTCGGGAAAGGCTGGCCATTGACATATTCTACAAATTCATAGTAGTTGGCTACGGCGGGCGGGTCCTGGAAATTTACGATGGCATCGATGCGTTGTTGACCAAAACCACTGGTAAGATTCAGCGTCAAAGAATCCAGGGGAACAGGAAAGGGCATGGTAGAAGTGGCGGAATAATTTTTATTTTGAGTGACCACGGACAAGGAATAAGTTGCCCCTGGTTTGCCTTGCAAAAAATTGGTTGAATATACTCCAGGAGAGGTTTCCTTCAAACTGTCGGTGTTGCCCCGGTCGTCACTCACCTTCACGACCGCCCCGGACACAGCCGGGTAGCTGTTGTCAGCGTAAAAGTCCACGGACTGATTGATGGTGACCGTATAGGGTCCCGACCCATCTGTTATCTCCCCTTCAATCACCAGCTGGGGGGCTGCATTGTTCAGGTTGAGACTTACCACTTTCTGGCAGGAAGAAAATGTCAGCATGATTACCAGAAGTCGAAGCGCAGAAATATTTTTCATCTACTTAAAATTTAAAATTATAGGTAACCGACGGGACCCAGCGAAAAAGAGCCCATTGAACCGCCTGCGTTTTGGAGGCGTCGGCTGGATCCTGCTCAAAACTGATGCTGTACGGGTTTTCACGGCCATAGACATTGTACAAAGAAAAGTTCCAATTGCTATCAAATTTCTTTGTCTTTTTTCCCTGCAGGGTAAAACTGATATCGAGGCGGTTGTATGCGGGCATTCTATATCCGTTGCGTTCCGTATAATAAAAAACCGGCTGGCCATTCACCGGATACTTTCCGCTCGGCCAACTGACCGCGTTCCCTGTGTAAAAAACAAAGTCGGTGGTAAAAGTCCACTTTTTGCTCAGCTTGTAGATAGCTACCACAGAGAGGTTATTCGTTCGGTCCTGATTGGCAGGATACCAGCTGTCATTGTTAACCTGGGTAAACTGACGCTCTGTTCGAGATAAAGTATAACTCACCCATCCACTCAAACGCCCGTATTTTTTTTTGACGAATAATTCCAATCCGTATGACCGACCGTTGCCAAAAATCAATTGGGACTCTACATTTACATTGGCTATCAGCTGAGCGCCGTTTTTATAGTCTATTTGGTTTTGCATATTGCGATAATAGATTTCGCTGGAGAACTCATACTGGTTGTCTTTAAAATTTCGGAAATAACCCACAGAAACCTGGTCGGCGATTTCTGGTTTCACATTGTTACTGCTGGGTATCCAAACGTCGGTAGGATTGGAGGAAGTACTGTTGGAAAGAAGATGAAGGTTTTGGGTAGTCCTGGTATACGCAAATTTTACGGAGCTATTCTCATTGAGCTGGTAACTCATGGAAAAACGCGGTTCAAGATTAAAATAATTTTTAACAATCGTTCCCGATCCATAATTGGCAGTGTCTATCGGATTGCCACTGGAATCATAGGTATAAAATGCACCCGGTCCCAGAACGCTGAAAAGCCCTGCGCGCAATCCATAGTTTACATTTATTTTGTCCGAAAGGGATAGCTCCTGATTAAAGTACAGGGCTGTCTGCAGTGCCTGTTTATCGGGAACGGAACTTGAATTAAAATTGTCACTTCCGACGGCAGCAGTGATGACACCCGGGGAAGTCGTAACCCGGATCGCATCCAAACCGAAATTTATTTTATTGCCGGCTGCGACAAAATATTGAAGATCTTCCTTGAAATGATAATCCCGGATAAAGGAATTGATCCCAACATTGTTATTCCCGGAAGTCACTTTAATATCATAATCGTATTTGCTGTAGATGAGTGAAGTATTAGAAAAAAGGCGGCTATTGAGAATATGGTTCCATCGAAAAGTGGCGGTGCTGTTTCCATAGTCCAGTCCGAAACTGTTTCCCAAGCCCAGATAATCCTTCCCAAAATATCCGGAAAGATAAATATGGTCTTTATCACCCAGCTTATAGTTGGCCTTGGCATTGACATCATAAAAATAAAGACTGCTGCTCCGGGTGTTCGTGTCTTTAGAAAGTTTGAGGAAAAGATCGGCATAGGTCCTTCTTGCACTCACAATAAAAGATCCGTTGTCTTTTTCAATCGGTCCTTCAATATTGAGTCGGGAAGAAACTAGGCCGATTCCACCGCTAACCCCCAGTTCTTTAGAATTTCCATCATTCATACGGACATCCAGAACCGAAGCAATCCTGCCTCCGAATTCTGCTGGAATAGCCCCTTTATATAAGGTTACATCTTTGATCGCATCTGAATTGAAGGTTGAAAAAAATCCCAGTAAGTGAGAAGGGTTATAAACCGTTGCCTCATCCAGCAGGATCAGGTTCTGGTCGGTTGTGCCGCCCCGTACATAAAATCCACTCCCGCCGTCCCCTGCTGACTGAACGCCTGGCAAGAGTTGCAAAGATTTTAGAATATCTTTTTCTCCAAAAATGACAGGCAGGTTTTCGATTTCTTTTACAGACAACTTCTGCACGCCCATGAGTGGCTTGGTCACATTGTTGTCTTTTCTGACCGTCGTTACAACCACTTCCTCCAGTTCGTCATTTTTGGGTGTAAGGTTCGCAGAAACCGAAATATCCTGCGACAAAACAACCTGTATGGTGTCTTGCAGGTATCCCGCGGAACTAATCAAAAGGTTATAGGACCCGGCGGGGGCAGTAATGGAAAAGAAGCCGTAGGCGTTGGTCATGGTTGCGGTCCTGGGAATTTCCAGGAGGGAAACAGAAGCACCGATTAAGGTTTCGCCGGATTTTTTATCCCGGGCGGTCCCGCTGACCGTATGTTTACTCTGAGAATAGATTGAGATCGATGAGGTAATCAACAGAAAGAGTAAAAAGACCTTTATCATTGCCCGAAAATAGGATCTGCCGGACAAAGTTCATCTGATGATCCAGGAAATGCGAACGCAGCCTGGATAAAGCATCGGTTGGATGCAAGAGGAGCAAAGGTTTGATTAGAATAAAGGATTTGTTAAAGAAACCATATTATTCATTTCCGCACTTTGTAACGGCCTGATATGTCCATCAAAATCGATGTAATCTTTTTCTTCCAGCAAAGGAGTGCCCCCGTCCGGCATTTTTATGATGCCGTTTGTATAGATCATCGCTCCATTTTTTAAAGGGAAAGGTCCATGCATCACAAACAAACTTCCATTTCGAATGATCTTCAATTGTCCACCTTGCATGACCAGTCCTTCTTTTATATGTTTATACAGGTCGTTGGAATCCAGCGTTTGTCCAATAACACCACCATGAATTGGATGCACACTTTGTTGCAGATCGTTGAATAAGGAGTCCGACTGACTGGAGTAAGGGACCTGGCAATAACTGTTGAAGGCGATAAAAATGCCTATCAACATGATAGATACTGTTTTCATAACTGGGTATATGGATGATGGATAACAAAACTGTGCCAGCGCCCGCTAAATCCCGGTGCCATAGGTACATTAAACAGATCTTCAATATTTTAAATTCACTGTTAAAAAACGACATCCTGGATCATACTCCTGAAAAGGATCCCCCCGTCGCTCATTTTCTCAACCGATTCGTCATTCTTTGCGTATTCAATGAATGATAGTCACCCGCCGATCCGAAACACCGTCAATCGAGCGTAAAAGGCCTGAAATACCCCGAGAAAACAGGGTCTTCAAACCCATATGACTCCAGTTGATTAAGTTCCCCTAACGCATGAAAACCCATTTCGGATGATTAAAGCCAAACAAGCCGATTCCCTTTTTAGCTAGGATTATCTTGTCTAATTTCATAGTTCGGTTCAGCCATATGATTGAAATGAAGAGAATTATAATTATCCTGTTTATAGGCCTCCCAGGCCTGTTGCCGGCTCAAAATGTTCGGTATGCCTGGGCAGAAAGATGGGATGAAGGTTCGACTCAATCAGTAAACAGCTCTATTGTTACCGATGTAAACGGCAACATATTTATCGCCAGATACTTCAACCTGAGCAATGGCATTGCAGAAATATTCGTCTCCAAACTAGATGCGGCGGGCAATTTGATTTGGGAAAACAAAATTGTCGGAGGACCCGGTACCTCTACGGTTAGCGGAGACGGCATTTCTATTGGCGTCGACGCCCTCGGCAATGTGTATGTTTCCGGATTTTTCTATGGCAGTATAGACTTCGACGCAGGAATTGGTGTATCCAGTCTCTCCAGCAATGGAAGTATCTTTCTTCTGAAACTAAATGCGGCAGGATTGTTCTCCTGGGTAAGGCAATTGCAAACCATTATTGCCGGCCTTACGGATCGGTTACTGGCGGTAGATCCGGGAGGAGATGTTTATATGACGGGTTCCTTCAAAGGCACCATTGATTTTGACCCAGGCCCTGGTATTTTCAACCTGACTTCAGGCGGCGGGGGCGCTTCCCGGGAGATATTTATTGCCAAAATCAACACGACAGGCGATCTGGTCTGGGCCAAACAGATGGGTGGCCAAAATCCGACAGATGGTGGAAATGGCTTCTCCATAGAATTGGATCAGGCAGGAAATATTTATGCCACCGGAAATTTTTATGGAACGGTAGATTTTGATCCCGGCGCTTCGGTATTGAACCTCCAGACCGCCAATGCTGCCGGGGAGGGATTTATTTCCAAATTGGATGGCCAGGGCAACCTGATTTGGGCCAAACAAATTCAAGGTGCCGGAAGCAGTTTTGGGCAATCCATATCCGTGGACGGATCGGGAAATGTTTATACCCTGGGTAGTTTTTTGGGATCGGTCGACTTTGATCCGGGTGCCGGGGTCTATACACAGACTTCCGGCCCCAATGAAAGCGTTTTTATTTCCAAACTGGACGCTTCGGGAAATTTCATCTGGGCAAATCAATTGTCGGGAAGCGAATACATGGGTGGATGGGGCTTGGCCGTGGACGCGGCTGGAAATTCATTTATAACCGGAAGCTATTTCGGAACCATCAATTTTGATCCCAACGACTGTGCCTTCAGGCTGAGTTCGGTTGGTTATGATGATATTTTTATTTCCAAATTGGACCCCAGCGGAAATTTTTCCTGGGTGAAGACGCTGGGGGGCATCGGTTCTGACGAAGGGTTATCGGTGGCATTGGATGCTGGCGGAGATGTATATACGACTGGTAGTTTTGAACGAACCGTTGATTTTGATCCCGGCATTGGAGTAAGTAACTTGAGTGTGGTCGATGGATATGGTGTTTTTCTTCAGAAAATGAGTCCTTGTAACAACAGTACCTCATCCATCATCACCGCCACGGCTTGCGGAAGTTATACGCTAAATTGTAAAACCTATACCAGCAGTGGAAATTATACACAATTGCTTACCAATGCAGCAGGGTGTGACAGCAATATTACACTCAACCTAACCATCTCCAACAAAAAAAATTCCATTACCAATATTCCAATACAAACCTGTGACAATTATTTATGGAAGGGTCAAAACCTGACAGCCAGTGGAATATATTCAGACACCCTGGTCGCAGCCAATGGATGTGATAGCGTTGTCAATTTGCATTTAACCATCCTCCAAAAATCAACAGCGGACGTATCCGATTCCATTTGTGAGGGTCAGTCCTATGCCGGATATACAAAATCGGGTGTCTATACCGACACCCTCTTGTCGGCTACGGGATGTGATAGCATCCGGACCCTTCATCTGTCCGTTCAGCAGAAACCGGCCCCTAGTTTGGGTGAAGGCAAAAGCCTTTGCACCGGAGATACCCTGATGTTGTCTCCGGGAGACTATTCCTCTTATCTGTGGCAGGATGGTTCTACGCTCAGTCACTTCATTGTAAATCACGTGGGCTCTTACGCTGTAACGGTATCCAATCTTTGTGGCCTGGGCAGTGCCACCATCTCTGTTACTCAAAAGGTATGTAATATCTTGTTCCCCTCTGCTTTTACTCCGAACGGGGATGGAAGAAATGAAACGTTCAGAATCCTGAACGTCCCCATGCTCAATAACTACACCTTAACTGTTTTTAACCGCTGGGGACAAAAAGTCTTTGAAACCAGGGATTATACCAAGGGTTGGGACGGCAGCTTTGGCGGGGGACTTGCTGCAGGGGGCGTTTACGTTTGGTTCTGTAAGTTTAAAAAAGCCGGAGATGCCACCTTTACCGACATGAAAGGAACGGTATTGCTGGTCAGATAAAGATACACGCCCTTATCTGGTGCGACCAGGGTGAGGCGGAGGGCTCGCCCGTTTAAACAGCAAAAGCCTCCCGATTTTGTCAATGCCCCGATGGGTTCTTTCCCTTTTTAATTTTGCAAGGCGGGACCAAAGGCTACCAACCTGGCCGTCTGCACCTTGCATATCCATCCGGTCCTTATCTGCTACCCACATTGCAACCCCCTACAGCATTCAATCGTATTTATTTACCTAAAGGAAATCGTCAAATAAATACAGATGAAATTATTTCTGCTGATTGCCCTGTTGAGCATGATCCCAGGCATGCTTCCCGCTGACAATTGGGATGCCGATGCAGAAAAGGCAAAAATAAACTTTACGGTAGACGGTCCTTTCGGTAAAGTGCATGGCAGCTTTTCGGGACTTAAATCCACACTGCAGTTCAGTGAAACTGACCTGGCTTCCAGTTCCATCAGTGCGAGCATCGATCCAAACAGCGTAAAAAGCGGTATCGGGCTTCGCAACACCGACCTTCGAAACGAAGAGGTGTGGTTAGATACAAAAAAATATCCGACCATCAGCTTCAAATCCCAGAAGATCCAAAAGACTGCAACCGGTTTTGAAGTCCTCGGGGAGCTAAATTTAAAGGGAACTGCCAAATCAGTAACCATCCCCTTTACGTTCACCTCCTCCGGCAATACTGGTATTTTTAAAGGCAATTTTTCCATCAAACGTGAGGACTATCATCTTGGTAAACCTGGTGGTTCGGTAGGAAGTGTAATAGATATCACACTAGAAGTACCTGTAAAAAAATAAGGGCTGTCGGCAATTCATTTTTAACCTTCAAAAACTCCAACAAAATTTGTCTTTTAATCACGAGCGTACCATGACCAGAGTTGCAATGATTGTCAGGAGCACCCTTTATTCCTCCCGGGGCGGAGATACGACACAGGTATTGCAAACGGCCCGTTTACTCAAACACCTAGGGATTTTTGTTGACATCAGACTGACCAATGAATCCATTAATTACAGTCAATATAACTTATTACATTTCTTTAATATCACCCGTCCGGCTGACATCCTACACCATATTGCAAAAGCCCAATTGCCCTTCGTTATATCCACCATTCTGATCGACTACAGTGAATATGACAAATACCATCGAAAAGGACTTTCTGGAATCGTGTTCCGCCACCTGCCGGCCGGCCATATTGAATATCTCAAAGTATTTTTCCGTTGGCTCCGCGGCAATGACAAAATGATGAGTTTGACCTATGCCCTGAAAGGCCAGAATAAATCCATTAGAGAAATACTAAAAAAAGCCGGATTGATCCTTCCCAACTCGGCCTCAGAATACAAAAGAATCAGCCAGCAATATGGCTGTCAAAAAAAACACATCATAGTGCCAAACGGAGTCGATGGCAATCTCTTCAGTTTTAATCAACATATAAAAAAGGATCCTAAAATGGTTCTCTGTGTGGCAAGGATCGAAGGAATTAAAAATCAACTAAACCTCATCAAGGCCCTCAATCACACGGACTTTCATCTTTTTATCATCGGCGCTTGTGCGCCAAACCAACACTCCTACTATGAATCCTGCTGGGCGGCTGCAGCCAGCAATATTCATTTCATAGAACAGCTTCCTCAGGAATCCCTGGTCTACTATTATCAGAAAGCCAAGGTTCATGCCCTGCCCAGCTGGTTTGAGACAACCGGATTAAGTTCTTTGGAATCAGCCGCCATGGGTTGCAATATTGTAATTTCTGATAAAGGGGATACCGAAGAATACTTTGGCAGCCATGCCGAGTATTGCACTCCCGATTCACCCCAGAGCATTTTGTCAGCCGTTATAAGGGCCAGTTTAAAACCGCTCAATGATTCCCTTCGAATAAAGATAGCAAACGACTATACCTGGCAAAAAGCGAGTATGCGTACCGCCGAAGGCTATTTTTCCATCATTCATAAGGGTGGTGAGTCTGACTTTCCCAATCCAGAAATGACGGGATCCGCCATAAACGTGTTGGATATGAACTTACAGACCCCCTGTTTCCAGCATTCCACTTAAAAGGACCGGGCTTTTAAAAAGGCTAGATCCTCCGCAGGAAGTTTAGATCCGCGGGGCGGGAGTATACGCAAGGGAGCGTGACCGGCGAAATTATCTGTTGAGCCCAGACGCACCACCAATCCGGAACCAAGACGTTCGTTCGGTTTCTTGGATTGTCCGGATGACCAAGAAAAAGAGGTTGATGGCCGACCTAACCCATTTTCCATTCTTTGAACCCTTGCAACCAGTAAATGATTTTAACGTATTACCATAAAAAGCGCCGGAACACATTTAAAAAGGTTTACCATGGATGAACCCTGTATAAAAAAGGATATACTGGCTGCATTGACTTACTATGGCCTATTTAACTATCCCCTGAAAAAAGGCGAAATCTTTATTTTCCTCCGGCAGTGTAGTGACATGAATGAATTTGAAGAGGCTTTGAACACCCTGGTGGAAGAATGTATCGTTTTCAAAATCGGAAACTTTTATAGCCTCGAAGATGACCCGACGCTGGCGGAGAGGCGATCAAGGGGCAATGAAAGGGCTTCCCTTTTGTTGAAGAAGGCAGAGAAGGCAGCGGCTGTCATTTCTTGTTTCCCTTTCGTGAAGGGCGTAGCCGTTTCTGGTTCACTTTCCAAATACTTTGCCGACGAGCATGCAGACGTCGACTTTTTCATTATTACCGATTCCAACCGGCTGTGGATTGCCAGGACCTTTCTTCATGGGATGAAAAAACTATCCTTTTTACTGAACAAAGAGGATCTTTTTTGCATGAATTATTTCATCGATGAATCCAACCTGGCTATTCGGGAAAAAAACATTTACACTGCCATTGAAATATCCACTGTCCTACCCATGCGGGGCACGGGGATCTTTGAAGAATTCTTCGAAAAAAATAAGTGGGCAAAAACCTTTTTTCCCAATAAATTTCAAAATTTCTCCTCCACCAACAAAATTAGAAAAAATTGGGTGAGGGTTTTGATTCAACGTTTGTTAAATAACCGGATGGGAGATGCGATGGATAACTACCTGATGAAACTGACTTCCCGCAGATGGCAAGCCAAAACAATTCAGGGTAGAATCAACAGCAAGGGAAAACCGTTGAATATGGACCTGGGAAAACACTATTCCAAACCTCATCCTGAAAATTTTCAGAAACGCTTGCTGGTGCGATATGAAAGAAGCCTGGCGGACAATTACAAACGCTTTGAACTTTCCCGGTTTTTGCTTTAAACTGCTGCCGTTTGTTTGCGAAGTGAAATAATATAATAATCACCCACGTATTTCCAGGGCCATTTGTTTTTGAGGCGATCTTCGGCTTTACAAAGCCATGAGTAAATTTTAGAATGTTTTTGTGGGAACCCTTCTATATAGGAAGGTGGCACCAGGGTACACAATCCCTCTGTTTCCAACACCTTAAAATTATCCTTCAAGGTCTTTTTCACAAATCCTGGATTATAATACCAGCAAGTAAAAGTATTGCTCTCAATTTTCGCCTTTCTTCCGCGACTGCCGAAAAATCTTCGCGTAGCTGTTTTTCCTTTACCTGCAAACAGCAGCAGTGTTTCCCATAAACAAAATTTTGGAAGGATCACCAGAACCACGATGCCTCCCGGTTTGAGCAGGCGATCAAAACTTCTGAGAACCTTGTCCAGACCATCGGTGCAATTCAAGCCGGCAAAATTTGAAAATATACAATCATAGGGACCCTGTAAGGACAGGGTTTCCAACTTAGTGAAAGAACACAGTTCAGTGGTTACCTGGCTGTTTAGACCGGCCGCAAGTATCTTTTGCTGCATTTTCTGCTTCATACCGCTGGAAAGATCGGTTGCATGCACCCGGTGTCCCTGGTTGGCGAGAAAAACAGCATCTTCACCCGTACCCGCATTTAATTCCAGTATATGACTTTGAGGTTTCAAATATTTCATTAAGTGGTTTCGAACCCTTTGCCTCTTATACTGAATAATGATATTTCCCGAATACAGGTCATCAAAGCTCGCAGCCTGCTGCGAAAATGCGAAGGCTACCTTTTTTTCATTCTTTGTATCTACTTGCATGACTAGGCGGAATTTTCTAATTTACTCAACTTCAACTTTTCCATATAAGTAGCCGGAATATAATAAAGAATCGATATCGCCCTTTTTAGTTCCAGGGCCGTGACCTTAAGGGGATGAAGCAGGATTTTCTTTAGGTTGTCAAAAGCAAGGTGTTTTCTATAGTTTTTATGAACATAACGGTGCAATTGTTTATAAAATTCAGGCTGATAGGTATTTCTAAACATCAGGGCCAGCTCGTCGGAATCCGTCCAGTTTGTCTTTTCTTTCATCTGGCTCTTTACCTTGTCGAAAAAAACTGTCCCGGGTAATGGGTAGGAAACAGATATGCCGATCTCGTATGGCAACAACGTATTGATCATTGAAATCGTTTTTTCAATGTCTTCCTTGGTCTCCGATAAATAACCAAACTGAATGAAAAAAGAAGGATGTATCCCTTGCGATTTCAAAAGACGGGTTGCTTCATAGATTTGAGCCACGGTAGTGCCCTTATCCATGGCATCCAGGATTTTTTGCGAACCACTCTCAGCCCCCATCCAAATATTTTCGCAGCCAGCCCTTTTAAGATCGCGGATATTGTTTTCCTGCAGCAATAAATCGACGCGTCCCTGTATCTTAAATTTAAAATTCAAATGTTCTTTTTCGACACAATCCGCAAATTCACGGACCCACCCTGGTTTAAGCCCAAAAATGTCGTCACAAAACCAGATATGATCAAAGGAAAACCGTTCTTTTAGCATTTTCAGTTCCTGTACAACATTTTCCGGGGTCCTGGAATTATACCGATTGCCGTAAATGGGTTTGGCGCACCAGTTGCATTTGAAAGGACAACCCCTGGTTGTGCCCATGTTCAACGAAAAATATCCGGCATGTTCCATCCACATGTGCCGGTAAGGCGAAACATCCAAAAGTTCCCAGGCAGGAAAAGGCAGAAGATCCAGGTCTTTCATCACGCTGCGGCGTTTGGTCTTTACGATGGCGCCATCCTTTTTGAAGGCCAGGCCTTCAATCTGAAAATAGTCTCCCTGATTATTGTTCAGCGCATTGACCAATTCAAGCAATATCATTTCTGCCTCTCCCAGTATGATGAAATCTGCGCCCTGCTCCAAATACAGTTCAAAGCGATCCGTTGAATCCGAACTGGAAACAACGACGGTAGCCCCCAGCTGTTTTGCATAACGAATCATTTTAAAGGCAGCCTGCCGCATATTGTCCAGGCACATTTTTGTCAAATAATTAAATCCATCGTCGTAGATCACGAAAATGCCGGGCTTCTCCTGGTTCAAAAAAGGAAATATCTCTTCCGGTCCTTTTGAAAACATGGTATCAAAAAATGAAATTTCATGGCCATGATGCCGAAGAAATGAAGCTGCGTATAAGGTTCCTAGTGGAGGATAGGGCCGTCCGGTAACCCATTGTTTCGGGTCAAAGCGAAGGAAATAGGAATGTGTCAGCAGGATATTATTCATGAGTATGGACTGATAGCCGTTTTATTCATCGTTTTTACAGTGACTTAACATGAACTCGTTTCTTTTGAATCACGCAATAGACCCAGGCCGACTAAATTTGAATATGGGGTTTTAAATTCAGATAACAGACACATTTTTTACAGGTTTCGTCCTCTGCCATATCCAGGTTTTTTCTAAACCGGATGGCTTGAGGGCTATTGATAATTTTATCCAAGGGATCAGATTTGATATTGCCATAATCATTGTGAAAAAAACAAGGTCTGACTGTCCCATCCGCCTCAATTACTGTGGAAACCCAGGGAGCATTGCATTTTTTATAGGGAAAATCGTTGAAACCGTGGCAAGCGGCATAATACTGATAAATATTACGCAATTTCGCTGGCGATTCCACAATAAAATGACTGACGAAATCACCTTTATAATTGTCAATAATATCTTCGACTACTTCTCCCAGTTCGCCTAGGTCTTCTTCTCCCAGCATGATCTGATGTTGTTTTTCCAATTCCCATTGCATGGCTCTGTTGAAGGCCGTGCTGCTTACATCGGCCGGAAGAAAACTGACGGTATTCAAGCCGATCTGTTTTGCCGATTCCAATATCGCGGCCCAATGGCGGAAATTCAATTTTTGAATCACCGTTCTGCCGCTGACCGGGAAAGAAGGTTTCAGGGATTTTACTGCTTCTATGCCTTCCCTTAACCGCAGATAGGCGCCCGGGATATTGCGGATTCTGTTGTGTATTTCCTCATTCCCATCGAGGGAGACGATAATGTCGTCCACCCCATCCACCAGCAAATGGGCATTTTTTTTCATGGTCAGTCCTGTAGAGAGCAAACTGATCTTTATTTTTTCTTTTTTAAGAATTTCACAGAACCTGAAGAAATTGGCATGCAGCATGGCCTCTCCGCCCGTCATCAGCACCTGCTTGGTTTCATATTTTCTCAAGCTGTCCAAAAGCCCTTGGATATCGGCTTCGGAAAGTTGTTTTAAATTATGATTCCCTTTCCAGATATCGCACATTACACAACGGCAATTGCAGGCACTGTGAGGCATTAAAATGACAATGGGCAACGATGTAATCGTATCCGTCTGCAGTGTCCGGAACCTTTTGTAGGTCTGGTATGGGGATTGTATTTTCATGGCTTCCTTATCCGAATCCAAGCAAAGGGATGTCTGTTTCCAAATAAAAAGTTTGTTATTCGAGCCGGGTTGTACAAATAAGTAAAATGGAAGTGCTTCAAGGCCAGGATACTGTGATGAAAATAGAATTTGGACATTTCTTCAAACCCAATCGACTTATAATAAACATGGCTCCGATACCTGGCTTTTTCAATTTCATGGGCATTGTAAAAGAAGCTGTCCAAGATGTGGATCTCCCCTTCTTTTTTTAGGATTGAAAACGCATCATCCATGACTTGGTCCAGCGAAAAAAAATATTGAATGGATGCGGCAAATACAATGACGTCGAATGCACGCTCTGCAGATAGCGAATGGATGTCCCCTTCTGCAAAAGACAGATTGGTGTTTTCGGAAAATACCCTTCGGGCCTGTTTTAATTCAAACCGGTTGACATCCAATCCCGTTACATGGGATTGACGGATACAAGAAATTCGATGTGAAAGCCAACCGTTTCCGCAACCTACTTCCAGTATTTGCAGGGGTTTATTTTTATTTTTCAAATACCTTATCAGCCTCTCAGAAGACCTTTTCCTGATTTCCCATTCGCTGGCATGCTCGTGCGATGGAGCTACCCACGGCAATTTTCTGACCTGATCGTCCGTATAGATCCGGTTTTCTATTTTTCTGGAACCCAGGTAAAGTTTCTCAAATCCATCCTGGGACTTGTGCCGATCGGCCTGAGCGTTTAAGAAAAATCCGTTGGTCAATGTTACATAATTTAAAATCCCTGAATCTCGGGTTGTCGGTATTTCCACAGTTTCTGCAGTAATTTTATCTCGTATGGATATTGGTGGATATTAATTTTGTACCGTATCCCTGACAGAAAGTGAATGGCCCTTCTCTTAAAATTGTTTAGACGGATGTCGGTGACGGTTGGATAAAAACCGTTCAGAACGGTTTCAAAATTCTTAATCTTGTCCACCATGGCCGGGGAAAGCCAGGGGGTGAGCGGATTTTTGCGAAGGTCAAAATTTTCCCAGGCTGGACTGATCCAGTCTTCCAGCTTTTCAGGAAACTTAAATCCTTTGCTCAGCACCTGGTTGTACAATTCTGAGCCCTCGGTAGCCACCGGACTGTAGACATAAATCACAATCTCGGTTCCCGGGTTGATTCTCTTGATTTTTTTTATAAACGCGATGTCAAAATCAATTTGGGCTTCCACTTCGGCCGGTGTAGGGGCTGGCGTACCCAGTACGAAGGAATATTCTGGAATGATACCAAATTTTTTCAACCGTTCGGCAAAAGCCGCGATCTGTTCCCCGGTTTGCGTGCCACCCTTATCCATCAGTTTTAAAATCTCATCATTGCCAGATTCCGCACCAAAAAATATGCATTTGCATCCCGCTTCCCGGATAAGCGCCAGGCTTGCATCCTTGAATTTTGCCATGGTGTCTATCCTGGCCATTCCCCACCAGTTCATTTTCTCGGGAAGAATCAATTCTGAAAATTCCACGACCCGCTTTTCCGAAACAAAAAAGTTATTGTCATGAAATTCAATGGCGTCTGCTCCCCATTTGTCTTTAATGAATTTGATGTCCTGATACACTCTTGCCGCAGATTTTGCTTTCCACCTGGCTTCGTAAATGGGAACCACGGCGCAGAATGAACAGGTAAAAGGACAACCGATACTGGAATGATAAGCCATGGTTTTCTCACCCAGATAGGTCTTACCCAGGTATTTATCCATAAAATATGTCTGCGCCAGCTTATCATAAGGCAAGGCCGGCAGCTGGTCCTGATCGATCAGGTCTTCCTTTACCGTTTTTATAATCTTATCCCCCGACCTATATATCAGGTTTTTTATCAACTCATAGGGCTGATTTTTCTCCAGTGCCTCTATGAGGCGGGGAAAACAATGGTCTCCGGGTCCGTTTACCACGAAATCCACGTAGCCCGACTGCAAGACCACTTTGTACTGCGTGCTGGGGAAATAGCCGCCCCAGATTATTTTGACATCCGGAAACCACTCGCGGATCGCTTTGGAAATCGGGATAGCCTGCCTGAGTTGGGGACCGGGCATGACGGTAATGCCGAGATATTTGTAGTCACCCGATTTCAGATATTGGACGATGACCGCCAACGGGTCCAAGTCCCTGTTTCCATCTACTACTACCCAGGACAACTTTCCCTCCACGGAAGCGGCAATATTTAAGATTGAATTCGGAATCCTATATTTCGCATTGGCACTTTTTGGATTGACCAGTATGACTCCTTTCATAGATAACCCCAGATTAATGATTTCCCTTAGTTTGTACGGGAGTTCAAACGGGCCGGTTGCAAAAATTTTGAAATAAATCCTTTAAATACAACCTATTCGGCTCCGTTCCCGTATTCATTTTCTATAAGAACGGATTCAAGGAAATTATGGTTGAAGCCATCAAAAACATACTCCACCGGGCAATACCCCACAGATCAGCAAAAAAAGCCTCGGAAGCCTATGATATCTGGTCGGAAACCTATGATTTCCAACCCGGAAACCTGATGCTGGACCTGGACGAAGAGATTGTCACCGATTTGCTTAAACAAGTCGACTGGGCTGGCAAAACGGTGGTGGATGTCGGCTGCGGGACCGGAAGGCACTGGTCGAAGCTGCAAAGGGGAAGTCCGGCAAGCCTTACAGGCTTTGATGTCTCCGCTGGCATGTTAAGCCGGCTTAAGGCTAAATTTCCAGGCTCCCGTACGGTACAAACCACCGACAACCGGTTAGGGGGGTTAGCAGATTCTTCTGTTGATTTCCTGCTGACGACCCTGACCATCGCCCATATCCAAAACCCAGCGGAAGCGATCCAGTCCTGGTCAAGGGTTTTAAAAAATGGCGGCGCCCTGCTGCTGACAGATTTTCATCCTGAAATGTTAAAAAAGGGGGGCCGGCGAAGTTTCCGCCATATGAGAAAAAGCCTGTCGGTCGTAAATTATATACATCCTCTGCCAAACCTGCATTACTTTTTGGAAATGCATGGATTCATCCAGGTCGCTGAAAAAGAAAAATTTATCGATGAAACCGTGAAACACTACTATGTGTCCCAAAACGCCCTTCCGGTTTTTGAGCGTTTTCAAGGGGTGCCCGTTATTTATGGACTTTTATTAAGAAAACACCTTGCTTCTCAGTAACCTGATATTTCCCAATAGCCTTTATCCCACGAATATCTCGGTGGCAGGAGAAAATATCTGCGCCACGGGAGAAAAGTCAGGTTCACATGATCGATTTACCATTCATTTTAAGTACGCCCTGGTACTGCCCGGACTCATCAATTCACACGACCACCTTGATTTCAATTGCTTTCAACCCCTGGGTGAACACATATACCAAAACTACACCGAATGGGGTACGGAGATTCACCAGGTTTTCAAAAGCAATATTCAAGCGGTGCTGAATATTCCTCAAAATCTCAGGACAACTTGGGGAATTTATAAAAACCTTCTTTCCGGAGTTACATCGGTTGTGCACCACGGACCCGTATTGCCGATAACAAATCCGCTGATCAATGTGCTGCAGAATATGCAAAACCTGCACTCCACGGCATTTGAAAATAACTGGAAGTGGAAATTAAACAACCCGCTTCAAAAAAACAGACCGGTGGTGATCCATACGGGAGAGGGAACGGACCAACAGTCAAAAAATGAAATTGACGACTTAATAAAATTCAACCTGATCGGCAGAAGACTGATTGGGATTCATGGCGTTGCCATGAACCCGGAGCAGGCCAGAAAATTTAAAGCCCTGGTATGGTGTCCGGAATCCAATAAATTGCTGCTGGACAAACAACCCGATATCAAAAAATTAAAAAAAAGCACAGACATCGTTTTTGGTACGGACTCTACCCTGACGGGAGATTGGAATTTCTGGCATCATCTCCGCTTTGCCAGATCGCTCAGACTGACAACAGAAGAGGAACTTTTTGAGATGTCCACGAAAACACCCGCTGCCCTGTGGAACATAAATAGTGGCATGATCAAAACCGGCATGAAAGCGGACCTGGTCGTGATTAACAAAGAAGGGGGGGCCATTACCTGGGAACATGTTTTTGAAACCAATCCGGAGGATATTTTATTGATCATACAAAAAGGAAAAATAAGGTTATTTGATCAGTCCCTGCTTTTCCAACTACAAAGTCATATTGATATTTCAGGCTATAGTAAAGTGATCATTGGTGATTCCGAAAAATATGTGGAAGGTGATTTGCCGGCTTTAGCAGAAAAAATAAAAACCTACCATCAAGGAATAGTTCTCCCTTTTCAATACCGCGAAAACAAATTAGTGGCCATTTAAATATTTTTTGCGTGATGCGATCAGAAAATAAATGGGGTGCCGTGCAAGCGAGCAGACAAAACAATACGTATTACAACGCCATCGCCTCTGATTACGATACCATTTTGGGTAAGGATAAAGTAAACAACGTCATCCGCCAAAAAGTAGCAGAAGAATTCACGCAAACCGTTAAAAACGGCCGGGTCCTGGATTTTGGTGGCGGCACAGGCCTCGATATAGGCTGGATGCATCAAAACCGCTACCAGATCATCTTCTGCGAACCTTCGTTTGCCATGAGAAAGATTGCGATGGACCGGATAAAAAAAGAATACCCCTCCGCCAAAATTTCGTTCCTGGACGAGAGCAAGACCGATTTCAGAAACTGGGACGATTCATTTCCTTTTGAATACAAAGTGCAGGCCATCCTGGCCAATTTTGCGGTACTGAACTGCATTAAGGATATTGAACTGGTATTTAGAAAGATGGCATTGGCCGTCCAGTCCGGAGGCACAGTATTCGCGCTCGTGTTGAACAGCAGTCTTAGAAACCGCATGCATTCCAATATGAAAGGCACCTTGCGATCCTTTTTATTTAAAAATACCGTTACCACCTTTGTAGACTATAACGGTAAACGTCAGCTCGTTTATTTGCATTCAGCAAAAGAAATAACAAGGGCGTTGCGTCCACATTTTAATGTCCTGTCCTTGGAACCCATACAAAATTTCACGTTGATTCGACTCAAAAGGAAATGAATAATTTACTCAATAAATTGCTATCTGGGGGTTTGCCTATAACCGAATATTCCACTGTGACGATCCCCCAGGACATTCATGAAAGGGTTGTTTTTGAATTCGACCATCAAAAAATGGACATTTCATCCCAACAGTGGCTATTGTGTTTGGATCCGGTGATTTTTGGCATCTGGCTACCCATTGACAAGGCAATTTCATTACCCAATGAACGTACAGACAATAGAATTCGTTTTACAGACGCCGGATCGAACAACAAGGACATAGCCGTACTCAAACTGGATTACTTTAATAAAATCAAGGAACCCGATGGAGTCCTGGTTCTATTGAAACTGACAAGCGTCTCCGTCCATCACGTTAATTTTATCAAAACCCGGGTATTGTTCCTGCGCCATTATAAAAAACCGGAACACAGTTTCAAGAAATTAAAATCATTTGCTGCAGCATACAGTTACCCAAGAAAAGTCAGGTTAATTTCCTACGGAAATCAAGCGGATTTTAATATTTTCCCCATGGATCTGGTCGGCGAGATTCCCTTTGTCAAAAGATATGTGTTCGGGCTAAGGCATACGAATACTTCCCTGAAGGGTATAATAGATTCCGGAAAAATCGTAGTCTCGGAAGTGCCATTCCAATACAAAGACCTCATTTACCAGCTGGGTAAGCACCACAAAAACTCGATTTCCAAATCCTCTCTTCCCTTTGAAATTATCAGATCGGAATTATTCAACTTTCCTGTACCTGTCTGGTCAAACAGTTACAAAGAGGTGAAAATAAAAAATACACTGAACCTGGGCAGTCATATGTTGCTCTGGGGTGAGGTCCTGCATGAAAAAATACTAAGCCACCCGGAAGGTCATTTATTTCATGTTCACTTCCTGCATTATCTCCATCAGGTTAAGGCCGGAAACAATTATCCATTGGTGTTGTAGACGTCCATCATTGTAGAAATCATTGCCATATGAGACTGGTCTTTTTAAGTTATAATTATTCCGCTCAAATCAACTCCCCGGAGGAATGGATTGATAAAATCGGGTTTTATACAGGATGGGCCAAAATCATGGCAAAAGAGCATGCGATTTTCCGCATAGATCAAATAGACTATGAAGGAGATATTGAAAGAGACGGGATTCGCTATCATTTCGTTAAAGACAAAGATTCAATCCAATATTTGCCTCATAAATTAAACCGCTTTGTGAAATCATTGAAACCAGATGGCGTATTGGTGAGCAGCTTTTTGTTCCCCATCCAGGTCCTGCTCTTAAGAAGATGTCTGGGGAAAAATGTTAAGATACTGGTCCAAAATCATGCAGAAAAACCTTCCTCCGGACTGAAAAGATCGATTCAAAAAATAGCAAGCCATAGCGTAGATGCATTCTTGTTCAATTCCTTTGAATCCGGAATGCAATGGGTTCAAAATGGTAATATAGATTCCCCGGAAAAAATCTTTGAGCTTCCCGAAGTATCCTCGCTGTTTTATCCCCTCGAAAAATCTCTGGCATTAGAAAAAACGCAAGTCACCGGATCTCCGGTTTTTTTATGGGTCGGCCGACTCAATCACAATAAAGACCCGAAAACGGCCCTCTCTGCTTTTATCAAATTCAGCGAATGCGAACCCGGTGCCAAACTATATTTTATCTATCAAACGGAAGAACTTCTGCCGGAATTAAAGGCGATGGTGGAAAAATCTACTCTAAAAGAAAAAATATTTTTTATCGGGAAAGTCCCCCACCACCAGTTATTATATTGGTTTAACAGCGCAGACTTTTTCATATCGGCCTCCCATTATGAAGGCAGCGGCACCGCTCTTTGTGAAGCCATGAGTTGTGGATGTATCCCTATCTTATCCAATATCCTCTCGTTTCGAACCATCAATGGAGATTCAGGTTTGTTTTTTGAACCAGGAAATCCGGAAGATCTATTTGGTATATTAAAAAAAACAAGTCAAATGGATATGGCAAAAGAAAAAGCAAGGGTACTCTCCCACTTTAATAATGAAAATTCTTTTGATTCAATTTCAAATAAATTTCAGAAAATTGCCGCTTCGTTTTAGCTGTATAAATTCATCACTCGCTTTACGCTATCTTCAATCGTAAAAGTCCTGGTAGATTCAAACTGCAAGGTAGGATTGCCTAACAGCGATAAGGTTTTAGCTATCATTTCCTCCTTGGACTCCGCTATATACCAATGGCCAAAATTATTCTCCACGGAACGAACGAAACTAATCAGGTGACAACCAGCTTGCAATGCCTCCAGACAGACGGCACCCAAGCCTTCATAATTGGATGGATGTAAAAAAACTTTCGTTCTTGTCATCATTTCTAACACCTCCGCGTGACTCAATTCGCCGGTTAATGTGATGTTTTTTCCCAAACCAAGGGTGGCTACCATTTTTTTCAAATTCTCCATTTCAGGTCCTTTTCCTAAGATGACAACCCGAATTTCCGGAAAGGACTTACGGACCTCATAAACAATTTCAATCATTTGATCATAGCGCTTTAGTTTTATAAGCGAACCGACACCCAGTATATCGATATCTCTTTTTTTATTGGCAAGTCCTATATTATCCGGTTTAATTCCCACCGGTATCACCTGGAGGGGTCTAATAGCATAATTCTTTTCAAATTCCTTTTGTATAAAATCAGAAATAGCGATCAGGTCATTTGCCCCGGGTCCCATTCTTTTCACATATTTATTTCCCGGTTTAGCATCCTGGCCCAATATCCAGCAATAATGCAGCAGCTTTTTGGATCGCGAAAACCGGGTAGCGATATAGGCACACTCTCCACACCACAAACTGAGTAGTCCTACCACTTCGGAGTTCCTTTCGTATTCACTCAATCTTCGCCAGACCTTTCGCCATTTGAGTAATTTTCCAAGAATTTTTTTTTGCCACCCGTTAAAACTAAACACCTTCGTATTATACCAGTCATATTCTTTGGCTACAAAAGGATAGTCAAAGGCAAGTACGACAATTTCGATAGCCGGATATTGACTCTTTAGTTCCATCACAAAATTTTGCAGAAAAGGGAGGCAGGTCGAATCCGTTTCATTTTTCGGGAAACCCGGGGAAAGTATGATAAAGGTTTTAAGCTTCATCCAACAGGTATTTTTTATTGCAGTATTCGATAGCAGCGTGGTTATGGGTGATCAGTAAGACTATTTTGCCTTCCGAAACCATATTTTGAAGGCAAAGAAGCATATCATTTTCTGATGAACTGTCGAGTTCATTAAATGGTTCATCCAAAATGAGCACGTCCGCATCCTTATATAAGGAACGGGCAAATACTATGCGTTGTCTTTGGCCGCCACTAAAGTTTTTCCCATTTTCTGTAACAATCGTCTGCAGCCCTTGGGGAAAAGAATCAATCGTCGTTTGCAGTCCTGTCAAGTTCAGAATTTTCCAGAGTTTTTGTTCATCGTATCCCGTTTCCTGAAAAGTGATGTTCTCGGCTATGGATGCGTGCAGCAAAAATGGCTGCTGTTTTACGTAGGCGATTCGCGACCAGGCTGCTTTCCTCTCAGCCGGACCCGCAGGCTTTCCGTTAAGCCAGATGCTGCCCGAGCCCGGCTCTAAAAAACCCAGTAATAGATTTATAAACGTGGTTTTACCTCTCCCCGACAGTCCCGATATGCCCAACATTTCTCCCCTGGTTAAGAAAACCGAAAAATTTTTAAGGATCTTTCTGTCTCCATAGTTAAAAAACACATTTTTAAATTCCAGTGTCTCAATCCCCGTAACCATTTGGAGAGGATTGCTTTTTTCAGCCTCGGCCGTCAAGCCTTCCGTCGTGAAGGAGTAAGTTTTGATCTGGCCGGCGGTATTGATAATTTTCACGATTCCCGGTATGATCTTATAGGCTGATATCATCAGCGCTCCCACCGTCACCAATCGAACGGTACTGTCTCCTGATATGATATAATTGAGTGCAACCAACACAAACAATCCAAACACCGCGAAAACCTCGATCATCCTGGAGGGCATGTTTTGAATAACGATTCTATCAGCCAGGTATTTATTGAGGCGTGACTGAAATCTATCGTACCGGTCGGTGAAAAAATTATTTTTCCCATAGGTATTGCTTTCAATAAATCCCGTCAAAGCTTCCTGAAGGAACTGCATCGATTTTTCGCTGGTTTGTTTTCCCAGCTGCCGGCTGATATTCATTTTTTTTTTGATAAAAACGCCAATGAATAGAACCGGTGGGATCATAATCAACAATAGAAAAGGAAAAAGTATTGGATTATACAACGTGATGGCTGCGATTGTCAGCACAATGAGAACAAGTTGAGTAAAAATTTGTTGGAAACCGTTTAAAACAAAATGACTGAATTCGACCGGCTGCTGACTTATTCTTCTGTTAATTACCGATGAATCGATATGGACATAGTCGGCATATGAACTGTCAAGAAAGGACCGGAGTGCGTTTTTAGAAATTCTGGATGCCACCCGGTAAGCAAATTCATATTGCTGCTTTGAAACCAGAAACCCCAGCAGGTTTTTTACTGCAAACAGCAGCAAGAACAAAAATAAAAACAATATAGGATGACTGTTCAATATTTCCCTTCCTTCTTGGAATCGATGAAAGTTTTGGGATGCCGGGGGTTCGGTATAAAATCGGACAAGAAACAACAATACTATTAGAAAGAAAATATCTAGAATGCTGGTAAAAACATCCTCGATGGCCAGTTGCCATATTTTTTTCTTCTCCTCTTTGTCTAAGATGGCTAAAGTCTTGTGGAGGATTTTATTCAAAGTGATTTTTTAAAGGTAGATCTGATGATCAACAGTCTATTATTTGGGGAATTTAATTTACATCCATTGTTTATCAAATATTAGACAATTATTGTTCCTGGGAATTTTATTGACCGAGGCCCTCACTACCCTGATAAAGATACGCAACCCACAGATCTTAATCAGCGTTTCTCCACCAAAGGGATATCCCTGCCGCTTGGATAGAAGGCAGGTTCCTGGATCGGAGAAATATTTTTTTTCAACAAATAACGTAGTAATGAAACCTATACTTACCGGTGTTGGGATGATGTTTTTGCTCTTGCTGACGGTTATCAATAATGGCTGTAAAAAAGACAATTCGAGTTCAATGCCCAACAATCAGCAACCATCTCTGCAGCTGGTTACCGATGGCCTGGTATCGCCAGTGGCACTGGTCGAGCCCCCGGATGGTACCAAGCGGTTATTTGTCGTCGACGAACTGGGACAAATCTGGATCATTGGAGCCGATGGGAAAAAACTGTCAACTCCTTTTATAGATATTTCCTCTAGGATGGTCACCCTGGACCCGGCTTACGATGAACGGGGGCTGCTGGACATCGCCTTCTCTCCCGATTTCAAAACAAGCGGTAAGTTCTATTTGTTTTATACAGCGCCTCCAAGACCCGGTATGCCCATACCCGGCAGTCCGGGTTCAACCTGGAACAGCCTGACCAGGATCTCCGAATTTAAAGTCTCCGCTACCGATCCAAACGTTGCCGACATGGGTTCAGAAAGAATCCTGGTTCAAGACGACCACCCTTACCTGAATCACAACGGAGGTACGCTGGCATTCGGTCCGGATGGGTTTCTATATATTTCCATTGGAGACGGGGGCAATATGGATGATGTGGGAAACGGCCATGTCCCAGACTGGTATACAGTAAACGTCGGAGGCAACGGCCAGGACATCTATGCCAATCTCATGGGTGATATTTTGCGGATAGACGTCAACGGCAGTCCATATAATATTCCTTCCGACAACCCATTTGTAGGCACCAATGCCAAACAAGAAATTTATGCATATGGTTTCCGAAATCCTTTTCGTTTTTCCTTCGATATGGCCGGATCGCATGAACTAATCGTCGGGGATGAAGGGCAATCATTGTATGAAGAACTGGACTTGGTCACCAAAGGTGGAAACTATGGGTGGAATGTCAAGGAAGGAACCCATTGTTTCGATACCGACAACGATCTGGTCGAAAGGGCTTCCTGTCCGAGTACGGATACCGCAGGGAAACCACTGATCGATCCGGTCCTGGAATTGGTGAATACAGCCAATCCAAAAGGGGGCGGAGTAGGCATTGCAATCATCGCCGGGTTTGTCTATCGAGGAACGCTGTTGCCGGCCTGGCAGGGGAAATATATATTTGGCATGTTATCGGCGGACGGGATGGCTACCGGTAAAGTATTTTCAGCCGATATGACGTCTAGCGGCAGCTGGACATACAGCACCGTTCCAATCGATAGTGCAGCGGGCAGTCTTGGAGTCTATCTCAAAAGTTTTGGACAAGACCAAAGCGGTGAAATTTATCTGCTTACATCCGGCCAACTCGGACCCCAGGGTAATTCTGGAAAAGTTTACAAAATCATTTCCAAATGACCCGGTCGACGGTTATTCGGTTTTCAAAACTTTTGCCGGACTTGACATCGCGGCCTTTGCGGAATGAAAGGATGCTGTGGCCGAAGCAGTAACGACAATGATCAGGGCAGACAATATAAAGGGAAAAGCAGACAGGCCGACATTGTAAGAAAATATCTGTAACCAGTTATACATGAATATTCCGGCAATCGGAAAGGCCAAGGCTGCTGCAATTAAAGACAACCAGATATAATTGCGGGCAATCAGGGTGACAACTTGAAAAATACTGGCACCCAACACCCTGCGTATACTGATTTCTTTCTGCTTCTGCTGGGTGGTAAAGGCAGTAAGACCCAACAAACCCAGACAGGTAATGAGAATGGTGAGTATGGAAAAAGCGGCAAAAATCTTTCCCCTTTTCTGATCAGCTGCATATTGTGAATCAAAATCCTCGTCAAGAAATTTATATTCAAAAGGCAATTGTGGGAAATATTTTTTCCAAACCGACTCTGCCTGAGGGATTGTTTTTGAAATATTACTGGAATTGAGTTTTAGTTCTATGATATTACTGTTGGGTGAATAAAACAACAACAGCGGAGCAATCTTATTGTAGAGTGATTTTTGATTGAAATCCTTTACTACGCCTACTACCTCCAGGTAATGCCCTGAAGTATCTTCCGGAAATTTCAGCCTTTTCCCAATGGCGTTTTTCCAGTCAAAATGTTTTACCATGGCTTCATTAACCAAGATGCTATGCAGGGTATCGGCGGGTGTTGAAAAATTTCGGCCCTTCACAATAGGGATTCCCAGAGAAGCCAGGTAATTTTCATCAATACCATAACATTCGATGGCTTTGTCCACATGGCCGGTATTTGTTTGAACGGTAAAAAGATTTAAATTAATACCGGGACTGCCGGGATAATTATTGGCGGTGCCGACGGTCTTTATACCGGGAATGGTTTTGAATTCGTTGTCCATCGCCAGAATCTTGCTGCGCTCATCTTCTCCTGTATTGAGTGTAACCTTCATAACCTGTTCTTTGTTAAACCCGAGATCCTGCTTGCGTATGTAGGAAAGCTGTGCATAAACCACCCAGGTGCAAATGAGCATAATCATGGAAATAGAAAACTGCAGGACGACCAAGGTTCGACGTAGGTTTACATTGCCGGATGCTTTGGACAAGGAGCCTTTCAAAATGTTTACGGGCTGGAAACTAGCGATATAAAAAGCGGGGTAACTGCCTCCTACCAGACCTGTAAACAAAAGGATGGCCACCAGCAAAATGATATTAAATGGCTGGAGAAGTGTCTGCAGGTTAAAAGATTTACCCGCAAGGGTATTAAAAACAGGCATGAGAACAATGACCAGTAAAATGCTTAGTAAAATAGATATGAGGGCCGTCAGCAGGGATTCACTCAGGAACTGGAGTATCAGTTGTCTTTTTGTAGAACCAGCCACTTTCCGGATGCCGATTTCTTTGGCCCTTCTTGCAGATCTGGCTGTCGTCAGGTTCATATAATTGATGCAGGCAATGAGCAACATAAAAAAAGCGACGGCCGAAAAGATCCAGACATAGGACATTTTACCCAATTCCTCTGGTTCTCCTTCCAGATCCGAATGAAGATGAATCATCGTAATCGGCTGAACACCGTAGTGAATCTTCACATTGTATTTGGCAAAAATAGGAGCCATGTACTTGTCGTACATCGGCAGCAGTTTTTTATCAAATGCTTCCGGGGAAACACCCGGTTTTAATAGGACATAGGTGAAGTTGTTAAAATTACCCCAGTTGTCACTACCATCGTGTGCTCCCTTAAGAATCGAAGACATCGAAATGAGCATGTCAAAACGCAGGTGGGAATTATGGGGAACATTCTCTATCACGCCGGTAACCTTATAAAGGTCATATATCGTTTTCATGGTTTTTCCCACAACAGATACATTCTTCCCAAAATATTTTTCCGCGAGTGTTTTGGAAATCACGATGCTATTGGGCGCCACAAGGGAGGTAGCGGGATTGCCTTCTAGAAACTTATAACTGAAAATGTTAAAAATGGTGCTGTCGGCGTAATAGATCTTGGTTTCGTAAAAGCCATCGGTACCCTTCTTGAATAAAGTCCTTTCCCGGCTCAAGAGCCGGGTGGCCTCGGCTACCTCCGGAAAATCTTTTTTTAAGGTGGAGGCCAGCGGGAGCTGTGTAACGGTCCAGTTCGTATTTTTATCGCGCTCCTGTATATAGGAAACAATCCTGACTATGCGGTCTGCCTTGTCATGGTAGCGATCATAACTCAGTTCGTCCTTGATATAAAAAATAAGGAAGAGGGCAAAACTAATCCCCATCGTTAGCCCAAGCACATTGAGCAAACTATACCATTTGTCTTTTCCGAAATTTCTAAGGGCAATGCGCAACAAATTCTTTATCATGATTTCTTTTTATGCGTTCCCAGACTTGCTTGTATTGTCTCCGAATTTCGAAATATTCAAACCAGCTCGATCGATTTGAGGTGGTGTTCCAAATGGTGTACGTAGTCTCGTGCGAGGTATTCAATGGCATGAAAATCTGGTGTCGATTTTCCTGTATCACATTGCACCTGCAAGCGCTCCGTAGGATAGTTTTCCAAAACCCGTATGATCTGGCGGTTGAGCAGGCGCCATAGTTCCAACAATTCCAATAAGTCGGCCGATATATAACGTTGCGCTTCCACCCATTCCACCTGGTCGTAGGTTACTATGAAATTTTCAGAATAGGTAGCCCGGACAAATCGCTGAAGATTGATTTGGGCACTGTCAATCAAATGACCGATGATTTCTTTTTTCGTCCATTTATCGGGTCCGGCACTGTAATTCCAATCCTTGCCCAAGAGGTCGGTTTCCAGGAAGCCCGTTACCACCCTTTCCAGGTTTTTTGCAATTTCTCTCATGATGATTAGGAATAATGATTTTCCAGAATGGTGTCTGGCATAAGCAATCTCGCCCCTTCCGGCCAGCATGACGGTCAGTTCATCATTTTCTTCCGATGATATTTCTTTGCCCAGCTGTCGGGACAATAAAATCCAGAGCCGGTTGGAAGGCTGATAGTCCATAAGTTATGAGACGTTGCTAACCCATCAGATGTTGCACCGATCCGGAGATATTTTATTTTGTTCCCATTCGACCAGGTTGTGCAGGTCAAACCATCTCTAATTCGTTATTTTGGTTTTAAATCATTTATATGGATCCTCATCTTAAAACAAGCGGTCAATATGCTGCTGTAAATGGTCTGCGCATGTACTATGAAATACACGGCCAGGGAAAGCCCCTAGTTTTGTTGCATGGCGGTGGGTCCACGATTGAATCCAGTTTTGGTCGCATCCTGCCGGCCTTAGCCAGGACACGCCAGGTGATAGCCCTGGAACTGCAAGCCCATGGACATACTCCCGATATAGACCGTCCACTAAGTTTTGAGCAGGACGCCGATGATACGGCCGCTTTGATGGAACAGCTTCATATCCAAAATGCTGATTTCTTAGGATTTAGCAACGGAGGCACCACCTGTTTGCAAATCGCTATCCGCCATCCGGGCTTGGTTCGTAAGCTTGTTCTCCTTGCCACCCTCTATTCCCGGGAAGGCATGCCACCGGATTTTTGGCAGGGGATGCAACAGGCAAGTTTGGAACATATGCCGCTGCCCCTTCAAGAAGCCTATCTCAAAGTCAATCCCGACCCAGCGGGACTGAAAGCCATGTTTGATCGGGATGTTGCCAGGATGTTAACATTTAAAGATATCCCCGTTCGGGATATCGAGTCGATCGCAGCCCCCGTACTGGTTATCAACGGAGACAGGGAAATCGTTCGAGTCGAGCACGCCCTGAGTTTGTCGAAGATTCTTCGGGACGCCAGACTGGCCGTTCTTCCCGGCGATCATGGTGAATATATTGCGGAAATATGTGCAAAAGATAAGCAGAGTAAAATACCCGCCCTGGTTGTTGAAATGATCGATGCTTTTCTCCAGGGGTAAACACTGATTCTTATTTGGGCTCAAGCAAAAAATAAAGATCTCCTTTGGGAAGCGCTTCCAAATGAAATGATGCTCCCCTCTCGGGCGATGCCAAAATCTCTGACTAGAATATCGACCGTTTGGGGTAATTAGAAGAACCCTCCGTCCACCGGAAATAAAGCGTTTTAACGATGCCTGCGCTTAGATATCAGGGCTGTTTGTGGTAGTTGGTGACCAAATCATGGATTTCCTGATCTCGTTGTTTTTTCAAACGCCGTACTTCCTGCCGTTTTTCTTTGTTGGTTAGACTGTTGTCCTGACGGACAGAATAGATCCTATCGGCATAATCGGATTTAATGTCCTCTTCCTTTCGCTGTAATTTACTGGGACTGTAATATGCAGGACCATAGGGTAGATATCCTCCATAAGCAAACCCCCACAATGGATATCCATAAAATCCGAATGGACTGTACAGGGGCGGATAAAACCCAACTCCGAAAGCGACATGAGGATAAGCATAAACACCGACCGGGTATCGGCCGCCCGCTACAACAACCGTGTGTCCGCGCTGTGCACTGGCGGCGAGCACCACGGTTAAACTCATTGCAATAACTATTAACTTTTTCATAAAGTATTTCTTTTAATAAGTTAGACGCAAAAAGTATACGGAGGATGCCCCTCTTTGATGCAATAACGATTTTCTAACAATTGCCCGTGTTAAAACTGAATGTGTGTTTGCTGGTCAGAGGAGTTCCGGCACTAAGGATTTCTGAAGTGCCTGCAACGGGCGAGAAAAACAGGATTTCGTTTTTGACCGACGCTTATGTTTCCATCTAAGTTTATACTAAAACCGACTGGGCGTTCATCCCTGCTCAGGATTTATGGCCAGCCTCCAGATGGACATCGCTAGGATTCTGGGAAGTCCTGCCATTATTTTTTTAAGAGATTTTGCCTTTTCATTTCTATTTTTAGGAATTAAAAGCCATTAAAACATCGACTCATGAAATCCACTAACATTGCCTACTGGACATTTACCGGACTGTTAATTCTACTAATGTTATTTTCTGCTATATCCAGTTTAATTCCCAATCCACAGGGAATGGAGATGATGAAACACATCGGTTATCCCTATAGCGTACTGACGCTGCTGAGTATTGCCAAAATATTGGGTGTTATCGCATTGTTAGTTCCTGGTTTTCCAAGGCTGAAAGAGTGGGCTTATGCCGGTTTTACATTTGATCTGGTAGGGGCCATATATGCCGGACTTTCTGCCGGCGATCCCATTGGCCAATGGGCACCTGTTATCTTGGGCCTGGTATTCATTTTTGGTTCTTATATATTTTATCATAAGAGGTTGGCTGCGCGCAAAAGCGCCTGAGTTACCGAAAAACCTCCTAAAAAACCTCGTATTTTTTCCACGTAAAACACCCTATGACCTACAAAATCAGGGTATTATCTTTATCGCGTACAGTAGGCTCTCCGTAGAAATTGAAAAACCCCTAATGTCCGTACCCACGGAAAGCACTTTGTACAGGACCCTTATATCCGTAGCGAATCCTTATTGCTAAAATCCAACCCTTGGTTCGGCATTGTTTTACCCTAAACTAAAACGATGTTGAAAACCCGATTTTCAAAAGCCTTCTATTTATGTAATTCATTTTTGCTTATCGCCCTACCTTTTACTACGGCAAAGCACAATACACTTTCTGTCACTTCCACTGCCAAGCAGCAGAGAAGCTTTGATGAAAAAAACGCTGCGTTGGTTCCCGTTCCGGTAAGCGAGATAACCAGCCCGGCCCCCAGCGAAATCCCTCAGATTAATCTCAATAAAAAGGAAGCCCTGTTCATCCGGAAGTATATTAAAAACAGGGGCGATTGCCTGTTCAACGTAAAAAGAAGAAGCATCATTCCCTTTTACATCATCGATTCTGTTTTTACGAGTTATAGAATCCCGGTGGAATTAAAATATCTTGCGGTCATAGAATCGGAACTGAAACCAACAGCACTCAGTCACGTAGGCGCCAGAGGCCCCTGGCAGTTAATGCCCGGTACAGCAAAAGTATTGGGACTGAAAGTCAATCGCCGTTTGGATGAACGCACGAATTTTTCGATGAGTACGAAGGCTGCCGCCCGATACCTCAAGGACCTGTATGCACAATTTGACGATTGGCTCCTAGTACTCGCCGCCTACAACGGTGGTCCAAAACCAGTATGGACGGCTATCCGGGCATCGGGTAGCAAAGATTTTTGGAGATTGCAGAAGTATCTGCCCCTGGAAAGCCGGGAACACGTGAAAAAATTCATCGCTACCCACTATTATTTTGAGGGACACGGAAGCGAAACCACCCTGACCCGGTCTGAAAATATTGCCTATATGAATGCAGTCAATGAATTCGAAATGAAAAAAACGAATCCGGCCCCCGCTAAAAGCGAGGAACCAAGACCCATTACTCCCAATCCTTCGGAAACGTCGGATGAAAAATTTAAACGGGTCATGAAGGAATCTGAAGAATGCCTGCACAAGTCGGTCAAACTAATTTGACCCGGCGCAAATTCAACTTCCTAAAACCTTTGCTATTTTTCTGAAACGCCCTTAGATAAAACCCCATTCCGGGATTCCTCCCGGCGCCCTTTTGAGGGCAGGAAGGATCCAGCACCCCGCCTGCGGGGCTTTATTGCAAAGCACTGTCATTGGCTGCGGCCGGAGCATTGGATGCTTTCTCCCCCGTTCGTTGTGCTCACAGATAATATATTGGAACCTGCAGTTTAAATATCCATTTTACCACTTATCCAAAAAGACGATCTAAATCAATTTATTTAGTCTAACTTACGAATAGATTCGTAAATCGTAGTTGAACATAAATTATTATTACCTGCTCATGTGGCTGTCTTAAATATTCAGCCCACGGGCCTTGTTTTCACAAGGCCCTTTCTTCGTTGAAGCAATATCCAGGCTCGCGACCGTAGGGGTTTGATATTTTTTTTCTTAATTTTACTTTTCAGCAAAAAAAAGGAGGTATTCATGAAATCTACAGTCAATTCATGGAAACATCCCGTTAGTTTCTCCTAACCAGGATCTTTCATAAAATAGCTGTGGCGTAATAATCGCCAAAGCCGTCCCGGTGGGATGGCTTTTTTTTGCACGGGAAGTCCGAGCCCTCCTTTTTATCGTCCTATGAAGGGATCTGATAAAAAACTCTTCCTGTTATAAATTTTCCGTTTTGTTTAAGTCGCCCTAATGAATTATAAACAGGGGAAGCGCGTTGATGTCGTAATTTGAGCGTGATTAACCGAATCAATGAACAGAAGATGCTTCCTGTTTGGTTTTTTTCCAATAGAAGTCCCGGGCCTATCCGGGGGTATTTAAAAATGATAGGGATATTTAAATGATTACCCATCCATAACCATGCAAGTCCCCATTTTCCAATTTGTTTTTTTCCTGATTCTTGGCATCGGCCTCATTTTTTTACTGTCCATAAAATATAGGATACCGGCATTTTATTCGCTCATGCTGGCTTGCCTGGTGGTTGGACTCGGTCTGGAGATTCCTCCACCTGCGATTATTTTGGCTATGAAGGATGGCTTTGGTAGTATCATGAAGTCACTGGGCTTTATCATTGTATTGGGAACGGCGTTGGGTCTGTTGTTGGCCCATACGGGCAGTAGTCGGGTGATGGCTGGTTTTATCCTGCGGATCGTGGGAGAAAAAAATGCGGCCCTTGGAATCAGCATTACGGGATTTGTAATAGGACTTCCTGTTTTTTGCGATTCCGGATATATTGTACTCAATGGTTTAAACCAGTCCCTTTCAAAAAGATCCAATACGCCGATTATCATAACCAGCATTTCACTGGCTACCGGCCTTCTGTCCGTGCACTGTTTGATTCCCCCCCATCCTGGAGCTACTGCCGCTGCTGCTACTATTGGTGTGGATTTCGGAAAGCTCATGCTCAGCGGTATCCTGATTGCTATCCCGGCCATGCTGACCGGATATTTCTGGACTCGATTCGCGGGCAAAAAATTTCCTGCCGTTTACCGGGAGGAAGATTCCACCGCTGACTCCCATCCGGAAGATCCATCGGTAATTAAATCTTTTTTACCCGTCCTAGTGCCCATTGGTCTGATCGGCATGAAATCATTTCTGGGAATGGATGGAGAAGTCTCCGGCTCCTTGCCGAAAATCATTTCATTTTTGGGCGATCCGGTCATGGCCTTGTCAATTGGTCTGGTTCTGGCATTTTCCAATGGGAGGGGCTGGACAAAAGCAGACATCCATTCACTGTTATCGGATGCAGCAGAAAAAGCGGGTGCCATCCTGGTCATCATCGGAGCCGGTGGCGCATTCGGTGCCGTGCTCACTGCTGGTAAAATTGGAGAGCAGGTAACCCATGCCTTTCCACTGACCCACTTGGGTATTGTATTTCCGTTCCTGCTCACCTTCATTTTAAAAACGGCGCAGGGTTCCTCCACCGTTGCCATTATTACCGCCTCTTCCATCTTGCTTCCCTTGTTGCCCGCCCTGGGTTTACATACTGAATCAGGTAAATTGCTGGCCGTGCTGTCGATGGGAGCCGGATCGATGATGATTTCTCAAGCCAATGATGCCTATTTCTGGGTGATAGCCAAATTTTCAGGCCTGGAAATGAAATCCATGCTGAGGGTTTATTCCATGGCTACCCTGCTGATGGGAATCATCAGTTTTGTCAGCGTGTGGATTTTATCTTTATTCCTTCATCCATCATGAATATTCTTCTAGCACCCAATGCTTTTAAAAATAGCCTCTCTGCTCCGGAAGTCTCCCGGGCGATTGAAAATGGTTTTTTGCAAAGCAAGCTGGACTGCAAGATTCAATCCTTTCCCATCGGGGATGGAGGTGACGGCACCGGGAGGCTGATGGTTGAAAGACTCTCCGGTGTCCGGGAGGAAGTCCAGGCAAAAGATCCACTGGGCAGAACGATAACAACATCTATTGGCTTTATAGATACCGGCAAAACAGCGGTGATTGAAATGGCCGATATTTCCGGACTCAGATTATTATCCGATTCGCAAAGAGATCCCTTGCAAGCTTCTTCGCAGGGTACAGGACAGCTCATGCGGATCGCACTAGACCGGGGTGTTCAGAAAATTATTCTCTGCGTGGGCGGGAGCGCGACTGTGGATGGGGGCTGCGGCATCTTGCAGGCATTGGGTATGCGCTTTTTGGATGAAGCGGCGCAGGATCTAATGAGTTTACCCCGTCAGCTTGTGCAACTGAATGCTATTGACATGACCCTGCTGGACAAAAGGATTTTTGATACGGAATTGGTTGTCCTTTGTGATGTAGACAACTTTCTTCTGGGGAAAAATGGTGCGGCAGCTGTTTTTGGTCCCCAAAAAGGTGCTTCGCACGAAGATGTTCTTTTACTGGAAGCAGGGATGCATAAATTCAGAGATATCTGGCTGCTCCAAACAGGACGCGATTTAAACCAGGTTGTCTACGGAGGAGCAGCCGGAGGTGTTGCCGCCGGTCTTCATTCTTTTCTCAGGGCTCAGCTCGTCCAAGGAATTGAATATTTTCTTGACCTCACTGAATTTAATGAAGCCCTGCAAAAAACTGATCTATTAATAACCGCAGAGGGAAGCATCGACCGGCAAACCCTACATGGCAAGGGCCCGTTTGGCGTTGCCCGAAGAGCGAAAAAAAATAACATTCCTGTCATTGGGATTGCCGGACAAATACCCCTGCTGCCCGATACCGCCTTGCAGGAATATTTTGACGTATTGATGCCAATCGGAAATCAGCCGGAAGACTTAAAAACTTCCATGGAACATACCTCAGAAAACCTGACCCGAACGGCATTTCAATTGGGGAAATGGATGAGGCTGGGTCCCATCGGCAGGCCATTATTCCAGGATAACAAAAAGGAAAATAAATAAATCAACCAGCAGGCCTGGAATTTTACTTAGAGGCGTTCCACCGAAACCAGCGAATACCCAATGCGGAAAAAATTAAGGCATAACCGACCGTCACGCCCAATGCCAGGAAACTGGTTTGGTCCCAGCCACCTGGTTTAAAACTGGAGGCCAGGATGCGATTGACGGAGCCGTAGGGGGACCACTTGACCAGGTCACCGATCTGTTTTCCTAAAACACCGAGCTCCCCAAACATACCCACCATGATAAATACAAAATAAATCAACCGACTGGTAGAATGTACCGTTTCTGCATTTCTTATCAGGCCCACCACCATTTGTCCCAATCCAAGATATAACCAACCTCCAACAAAGGCGGACAAATAACCCAGAAAATAACTTGTGGCCGAGAGCGTGATCCCGTCAAAATAATAACCGCCAAAGAAAACTGCGGTAGTCATTAGTAATATCATGGCCATCTGAACGCAAAGCCTACTTACCATAATGGATCCAGGGGCCACTGGCGAAACGCGCAGTCGCTGAAAAATCCCCTTCTCCCGATCACGGGCGATCGAGTTAGAATAACCCATCAAGCCGATCGCCGTCAGACCAACGGTAATGCAGTTTCCCAAAATGAAAGCTCCACCAAATTTGTCTACCAGTCCCTTCCATGAAATCAGGATGATGACGGGTACGATTAAAATAAGTATAAAAGATTTCCGGTTACGCCACTGCGTAGTAAAATCTGCCCGTAGTAAAGAGCGCAAAACAACTTGATTGGATGGAAGTGTAACGGAGTTCATGGTAATTGTTTTATGAACGGATTTCCTGGCCGGTAAGACCGATAAATACATCTTCTAAAGTAATCTTGCCCCGTCGGGAGGCCTGAATGACTTCCTGGCGATCGCGGTTAGACTCAATCAGTCCGGCTGGAGTTCCTGTGACTACGATTTGCCCATGATCTATGATCGCAAGCCGGTCACAAACCGCTTCTGCTTCTTCCATAGAATGCGTAGTCAGCAAAATTCCATGCCCCCTCCCCCTCAAATATTCCATTCGTTCCCAAAGCTGTCGCCGTGATTGAGGATCCAGACCTGTAGTAGGCTCATCGAGTAAAACCAGGGGCGGTTGGTGTATCATGGCGATCACCAGGGAAACTCTTTGCTGCTGACCTCCTGACAATTGTCCGAAACGTTTTGCCCCATCGTCCTTCAATTTTATGGAAGTAAGGATTTCCTGAAGGTTTTCATTGCTCAGGTTTACACCATAAATTCCTGCATACAGGCGAATGATTTCCCTAACGGTCAGCTCTGGTTGAAAACTGGTTGCCTGCAGTTGTACGCCCATATTGGCTCTGGCCTGACGCGGATGTTTGATGGTGTCATTACCACCTACTACGATTCGACCAGCAGCCGGCAGCAACAATCCTTCTACCGCGCTGAGTGTAGAGGTTTTTCCTGCGCCGTTGGGACCAAGTAATCCAAATATTTCACCGGCATTCACAGAAAATGTTACCCCCTTAACCGCTTCAAATGAGCCGTATCGGATAGTGAGTCCCGTTACTTCTAAAACCGGCTGGTCCATAAATTCATTTTTAAAGATCAGCCCCAAGATAGTGACAGAAAAAATAGGTAGAATCAGCGCAGCGGCGAAAATCGGTAAATACTCCGGCAAACCGCTGAAATTATCGGTAAAGCGGACCTGCTTGGATTCCTTTGAGCTCCATAGATCGTTGGGAGATACAAATTTCCAATCCTCTTTAACGAACAAGAACCATAATGCCTTTTTTTGCAATGATGTTTCCCTGATAGTCGGTTCCTTTGACCATCCAAACATAACCGCCGGAATCCTGATTGACCCCATTGAGTCTTCCATCCCATCCATTGCCGAGCGCAGAAGTATTGTATACCAACTGCCCCAGCCTGTTATAAATTCTGAAATATTCAAGGGAGGTGACCCCTACGGGAATCGGTCGAAATATGGAATTGACAGCAAGTCCGGGAGTAAATGCATTGGGTACAAAAATATCTGGTTTGGTTTTGAAAACTTTTACCGTCACATAGGCTTCTCCTTCACAACCAAATGGTGTGATGGCCTTGACCAAGTATTTAATGGTATTGTCATTCTCATTATAGACCGCCACCGGATCGGCAATGGATGGATTGTTCAGTTCTGTGCCGGGTGCCCAGGAAAAACTATCCGGACCCTGATCACTGGACACGGCGTGGAATTGCAGGGGTTCACCCACCACCACCGAGGTATCGTTACCTGGAGAAACCACCACACGGGCCAGTACGTTCACGTGAAAGGTATCCAGCAATGCATTCGGACATCCGTTGTTCATTACGCGCAGAACATAATCCGTAGAGCTTACCGGTACAACCGTATTTTGAAACTGATACGGCAGAGAGGAAACATTGCTGGAGCCTGCAAAAAAAGGTGACCAGGAATAACTGCTTCCCGTCTCAATTTCGGCATTCAGGAATGCTGGTGTTCCAAAACAAATGGTGGTATCGGTTGGCTCACTGATTGCCTGTGGAAATTCAACGGGATTAAAATCTATGCGGGCCACCGTGCTGATCTCGGGAGGGCAGGTTCCATTTTTATCGACCAGTCGGTACTGCGTCGTAGAGGTGATCCCCTGAACGGTGAGGGAAGTTGCCGTATCGTCGGGTTGGGTGTCCGTCCAATTGGTTCCATCCGTCGAATATTGCCAGCGCTGGACGGTCCCCAGATTTCCACTCAGGGTTAGCACTTCACCAGCTGTTTGGTCAGCGCAAAGCGTGGCTTGCGGAGGGCTAACCAGTCCACCGATGGTTTTACTGTCAACCTGGACTTTTGCGGAACTGCTGGAGTCCGGCGGACAAACATCCCCTTTTCCGACCTGTACTTTAAAATAAGTTGTCGTGTCCAGGTTTTCCGGACTAAAGGATGCGGTGGTATCGGAAATGGGCGACCATGTTTGGTTATCGGTGGACTGGAGCCAACTTTTGATAACACCCGAATAGTTGATCAGGCTCAGTACACTGCTGTTGGTACCTGTACATACGGCCGTGGATCCATTCAATATTCCTCCCACAGGTGAGGGCAGCGTTTTAATGTTGATGGTATCCTTTAGGTCCGCGCAGCTGTTTTTTTCTCGCACAATCACGGTTCCAGGCAGACTACTGGTTTTGATTTGAATGATATTGCTGGTATCGGAGGTTACCAGTGACCAGGAATTGGGAATAATCCAATTGTATATGGCTCCTGCCAGAGAAGGGACCGAATAGGTAACGATGGAATTGTTGCAAACCAGGGAATCACCGCTGATCATCAGGCCTGCGCAACTGTTTCTAATAGCGATATAGCCATAGGCAAAATGGCCACCGGGAATACAATTGTCTGCTTCGAAGGTAAGACTGACTTGTTGTCCTCTATAAGGCGATAGGTCGAAGGTTACCTCCGTCCATCCTTTTACCCAAACGTCTTGCAAGTTGCCGGCACTTGAACCGTTCGGAGCTGGATCGTCGTTCGGTGACCGGGTCTGACTGACCGAAAATCCATTGCGTTTGGCGGCTGCACTGTCCAGGGTAGCACCCCGTCCACCTTCGGTAACATTGTTTAGGGTGGGCAGGTAATAACTGGGAGATGCACAGGCTATAATACCCGCGGGTGTTTTGAGCGTGGCTGAAATAAGCGGCTGCTGGGCCGAGACATGGGTTCCGTTTTCCAGGACCATGGCGTAGGCATACGTCATAGTATAGGGCTCCGTAGCCGGACCGGGAGGAACTTTAATCCGGTAACTCACCCCGCGGACATAACCTCCTCCCCCTGATCCGTTGTTCGGATTTCCCCGGGTGATGGCCGTAGAACCCAACAGAATTGAATAGTTATAAGCATATCCGTTGATGGTGGGAATGGTTGGAAAATTACCAAAAGGATCTCTGGAGCTGGAAGTAATCACCCTTATTCCCACGACCGAATTGAGATCGTACTCCTGAATGCTCCTGGTACCGATGGTACCGGTGGGGTAGCTGTTGTTGGAATCATATCGCTGCAGGATTGCCGAGGGTCCGTTCCCTAACTCATTGTTTCCGGTATAGGCATACCAATGCGTGAGATCACCGGTGGCAAAATTGATATTTGCCGGACAGGTTTGTGTCTGGGAAAACGAACCCAACCAAACAATCAGGAATACGGCACTTAACCTGCACTTCATCACATAATAAATTGATAAACTTAACTATGTAAGGGTCGACGCCAACAGAATGAATACGAGTCAGGTTTTTTCCAGGTTAGTACTACGTAATGTACGACAAAAAGGTTGCAAATAACTCACCGGATTGCAAGGAGAATTCAGAGCCGGCAAAACTCCAAAAAAATCGGTCTTTCTGACTATTTGATGACAAAACCGGATTTGAGAATATAAAAAATTGTCTTCTTCCCATTCCCGTGAACGAAGTTCATCTTAGCAAAACTACCAACCGGTCCCAGGTAGAATATCATATCGCCTTCTTTTAAATGATTCGTATCGAAGTAAGCACCCAGGGCGCATTCTGCATTGTTCTCCGTAACGACGCCACTATTGGTCGAAAAACAAATCATTTTTTTGGTAGTGATATTCGGATATTGATATCCAATGATGGTAAAATCATTTTTAGAGTTCGGTGGAATAATAAACTCCTTGGATTTCTTATCTACGTGACCCGGTGGTTGTGCGGTTGCCGGCAAGACAAAACAAAGCAACAGCAGCAGTGCGAGGAAATTTTTCATGTTGTTAATCATTGGTTATTCTAAAGAAATTTCTACCCTTATACAGCAAGTCATATGCCAACTAATCAAGATCTTAGAGGCGTCAAAACCTGCTCTGCGTCGAATTTTCAGAAGGTTTATCAAAAAAATAAATTATTGTTTAATCCTTTCTTACCCAATTTTTCCACCTTATGTCAGACATTAAAAAACTATTGCTCAGTGTCGTTATTTTATTTGTAATCATTGCAGGATGCAAAAAAAATGAGGTTGTTCCCTCCAACAATGTTACGCCCCCTTCCAATATTATCCCCACCACCCCGGTAGTTACAGACAACGCTTTTTACTCCATCAGCGGAAGCGACAGCGCACAACCAAAAGGTCAGATTTTATTTGCACTGAATTCTAAAACACAAGGAGAACTTTTTATCACCGATGAGCGCGGTTCCATCATTACAGAAAAAGCAGTGGGAACAGATGTGGAGAATTTCCAGAAGTGGAATATCAATGGAGTTACCCGGTACACGTATTTCCGCTCAGTAGGTTACCAACTTTTGGACAGTATTCCCGGCACAGAACTCGGATATGAATACATCTGTGACTCCAATTTGAATATACTGGATACGGTGAAACTGCTTTCCAATGGCATCATCAATTCAACCCAACAGGATGAAGTCGATGTGCACGAATTTGTATTGCTGGGTGACCATCACTATATCTGTGAGACCTATTATTCAGAAAAGCCCAATAATATTCCCAGTTCCCTGAACCCGGCTCCTGGTGTGAAGGTTGCAGCCTGTATCATTCAGGAAGTGAACAATGGATCGGTCGTCTTCCAGTGGGACGCTTCTCAGTTCCCAGAATTCTATGCTTCCAGTCAGGAAAATAATAATTTCAACAGCGCCAAGCTCACCCACGACTATCTGCATCTCAATTCCATTTGCGTGGATTCCACGGATAACAATCTGATCGTGTCTTTTAGAAACTTGGATGAAATCATCAAAATTAACCGGCAATCAGGAACCATCATGTGGCGACTGGGGGGAGCGAACAGTGATTTTTCTCAGGCACCGAATCAATTGTTCCTGCGTCAGCATTATGCCAGGGTTATAGAAGGAGGCAAAACCCTGATCTTTATTGACAATGGGGATTCTGCACGTCCGAGCAGCCGCATACTGGAATATCAACTGGATCAGAATGCGAAAACGATCAGTGGTTTCAAATCCTATCAGGTACCGGATAAGTTTATTCAGTTTGCCGGTTCGGTGCAAAAAGTCGGGGATTATTATTTCATCGGTGCAGGGGCGGGAGACTACGTACTTAAAATCAACTATGTAACCAACCAGGTATTGCTTCGACTCACCTTATTTTATCCAAGCTACAGGACTTTACAGTATGAATAGTATGCAGAGGAGCTTTCGGCCATAGGGAAGATCTCGGACAACAGCTCGCTCAGCTGCCTTTACCAGCAATCATCAATGCGGCCCCTGCGAGACCGGTGTCCTTCACTAAATTAGTCAGGGCAATGCTGATGACCGGTGAACTGGTCGAACGCATCAAGGCGGGAACGTGGATGGTTAAAACGACAATAATCAGGAAAACAAATAAAAACAATCCAGCAGCTTTGGTTAGTTTTCCCGTTAAAAAAGAAATGGCCGCTGCGATAAGTGCAACTCCAGTAAGATAAACCCAAAAGATGCCGCCTGGAATAAAGGAAGGAACTGAGTTCTGAAAACCCGTACCATTTAAGAAATGGTTCACACCGAAGAAACCAACGACCAAGGCATACAGAACTACGCCAATCCGGTAAATAGATTGATTGTTCATGGCAATCGTTTTTGATGTACCTAAATTTAACCAATCTTTCCGTTGAAAAGAGCGGTGGCGATAATTTGTTTTCAGGTGCTGGTGGCAGTTATTTTGTTTTCGGTCGTCAGCTGGAGTTCATAGAGTAAGTAGAGTCTCAACTGGTTGATTTTCGAATAATTACCCTTCATAGCTCATCTAAATATTTACGTTTACTTCAGTTTTTTTTCCGACCCGATTCCACGGAATCCGGTTTATGTTCCAACCTGAAGAATGGGAGATTTCGGACTAGGTTTTCCGCGATTTTTCCAGCGTGTAAAAGCACCATTCGATATTTTTTAGTTCTGCAGAGCATTCAATATATCCCCTCACCCTTGGGGGCGGCCAGCATGATCTCTCCAGGCGGCCAAGGGGTTCTGACCAAACTGACTAAGAATAACCTTGAATTTTCCGACCCCCTCCCCTTTTGTTCCCTTAAATAAATTAGCAGAAACGGACGCTCCCTTCTCCAGCCAGGTTTCTGCCTGAAAATCCTTCTTTTATGGCTTGTTATCTGATATAAACGGGATGGTTTTTTTACCTATTTTTATGCCATGCTGAACGAGTACGATACCATCTTGACAAAGGAAAAAGTTGTTCAAATAATCAACGATTTCATCCACGAAGAATTTGAAGTAGACAGATCAAAAATCATCCCGTCTGCAGATCTTAAATCGACCCTAGAGCTGGACAGCCTCGATTATATTGACCTGGTGGTCGTAATGGAGAAAAACCTGCATATTAAGGTCGATCCTGCGGACCTTATTGACATTCATTCGATACAGGACCTATATACCTATGTATTGGGGAAAATGGGTTTACCCTGACAGCATGAAAAAGAAACTCGTCGTGCTGACAGGTGCCGGTATCAGCGCGGAAAGCGGTTTAAAGACCTTCAGGGACAGCGACGGGCTCTGGGAAGGGTATGACGTGCAGGAAGTGGCCACCCCGGGCGGATGGAAAAAAAACCCCGAACTGGTGCTGCAATTTTATAATATGCGTCGACGGGATGTGGGGGGAGCGCTGCCCAACGCAGCCCACCAGGGCCTGGCGGCCCTCGAAGCCTATTTTGACGTTCAAATCATCACCCAAAACATCGATGATCTGCATGAAAGAGCTGGTTCAACCAAGGTCCTGCACCTGCACGGAGAAATTTTCAAAATGCGCAGTGAACTGGATGAAACCCTGGTTTATCCCATTCGAACGGATATAAAATTAGGCGACCGGGCCCATGACGGAGCACAATTGCGTCCCTATATTGTATGGTTTGAGGAACCAGTACCGCTGATAGAGGAGGCCAGCCGAATGGCAAAACAGGCTGATATTTTCGTTGTCATTGGAACCTCCCTGGCCGTTTATCCCGCTGCCGGACTCATCCATTTTGTCCCAGCAGCGATTCCCAAATTTATTATTGACAAGAGTCTTCCCGCCCTGGGTGGCATCACAAACCTCTTCAGTATTCAAAAGCCGGCAACCCAGGGTATCTCTCAACTCCAGCAATCCTTGCGTTCCTTGGTTTAGGATACTGTGGGAAGGATTCCTACCAAGTCAAATATATTTTTATGAAACCAGCCTTGTAGAACCATAACCTTATATTTGCCTTTTACTGAAATCAATAAAAACACTTTCCATGAACAAAGCAGAACTGATTGCAAAATTAGCCGATGATGCGGGTATAACTAAAACGCAGGCCGGCGCCGCCCTCGACTCTTTTACCGAAGCCATTGCGAAAACACTAAAGAAAGGAGATAAGGTAACCCTGGTAGGATTCGGTACTTTTTCCGTATCAAAACGCGCCGCACGAAATGGCCGCAATCCTCAAACAGGCGCCACCATCAAAATCAAAGCAAAGAAAGTAGCCAAATTCAAAGCAGGCAAAGAATTGGCCAGCCGAGTATAACCGAATAGAAGATTTCTGTGGCCTTCACTCCAAAAAAGAGTGAAGGCTTTTTTATGAAATGTCCGATACCTGCATTCGTTTTATGTGACTCAATTATCGTCCAGTTTCTCATCTGGCGCGATAAATTCAACCCGGTAGATCCTCATGAGCAGGATAAATAAGGAGATAAGCAAGGGACCGAAAATAAGTCCAAGGAATCCAAAAAGAGGAACGCCTACAAATACGCCAAATATGGTTATCAGCGGGTGTACATTGCCGATTCTTTTCTGAAGCCACAACCTGAAAACGTTGTCAATGGTCCCGATGACCGCCAGTCCATATACAATGATAACGATGCCTTTGGTATTGTGACCGTCTGCAAACTGCATAATAGATAAAGGGACATAGGCCAGGGCCGATCCCACCAGCGGGATCATGGAAGAAAAGGCGGTCAATGCAAACCACAGCAGCGGCTCCCGGATGCCCAAAATCAAATAAAGAATGAGTCCGGCGACACCCTGCATACAAGCGATCAAAGGAATTCCGACGGCGTTTGAAATCACCATCTGATTCATCTGATGTTTTACCCTTACCAGATTGTCTTTGCGCAGTGGCAACACGTCCTCCATCCAGGACTCCAGCAAATTGCAATTGGTCAGCATAAAATACAACAGAAAATACATGATCACCAACGCCACGATGGAATTCACGGTTGCACCCAGCAGCAGGGGGAGTTTGGATAAAGCCAAACCACTCAGGTTTTGAATGGTCTCCGCATTCATAAAATGATATCCAACCTTCGCTTCGATCCCTCGCAAAAAATCGATGGTTGCCGTGGTGATTTCCGTAGCGTGATTGATGACATATCCTACTTTGGAACTGACCGTATTGACCAGTATAAAAACCGGCAGCAGGATGATGATAAAGGAAACCAACATGAGCAGTAAGGCAGCGGATGAAGATTTCCACTTCCTCACCAGCATGCTCTTCATGTATTTGCGCATCAATACATAAAAGGTTACCGCACCCAGAAAAGAAGGCGTAAAGGATTTCAGATATATGAAAAGAACAAATCCTAAGATGAACAGCAAAACAATAAAGAAAAACTGTCTGACTTTTTCCGGCTCAAAAGTTTTCATCCGTCCCATTTGCAGCAAGATACAAAGTCTAAGGGTTGACGGAGTCAATTCTTCATACGGCACCCATGGTTCAACCGGTATCTCAGTTCCGGGTTGAAGCGGTTTCATGATCCGGGGTAACCCAGGACCTTTATAAACCGCCACTCCCTATATCATTTGCCAAAAACAATCCGAGAAGGGATCGGCCAGGGAAAAAGAAGGTACCGGGGCTTTGCTGTCTAGGCAGCCTTGCTGCAGACCAAAAAATCAGGGGGGATAAATAAAAGTTTGCTTCACCTGCTTTGATCTCCAGACATACAAGACCCATAGGGCTCCATAGACAAACCTGATCAAATGGATAAAGCTCTCCCGGCGGATGGTCATCATTTCTGCGGGCAACACCATATGGTGATAAACCATGGTCTGGATGAAGGTCGCCAGCAAATAAAAACCAGCATAATAAATAAACATGCGGGGGAAAATATCCCTTTTGTTATAATACCAGTACAACAGGGCGCCTGTACCGGCCATAGAAAAAAGAGAGAGGAACATTTCGAATATCATCAGGGTATGAAGCGACGTACCCCCTACACTGGCCAGATGAATCCATACTGACTTCCGGAAATAATTTTCATTGAAAAAAAAATAGGCCTGGATGAAGATTCTTGCTACCAGATTTAAGCCTAAAAAAACCAGCCAACCCCGCAAGGGTTGTCCTGCATTGCTGCGTTGATCGACCGTTCTTTTTTTTCTATTCAGGTGCCTGAACAGCATGGTAAACAAAACGCAGAAGAAAAAACTGAGCCAGACAGTAATCCAGTTGATGGAGCTTGGGGAAGGCGCATCTACTTGACAATAGGCTAAAAAATATACGTGAAGGGAAAAAAACAGCAAGCAAATTCGACGCACAAAAGTTGGTTCGGGTTTATCAAACTTAGTGAATAAAAGGCATTAATAATAGCCGGGTATTTCAGGGAATTGTCACGCAACCTGCCTTATGAAAACCCGTACTCATTACAAAGCGCTTTCAACTTTTCATTTTCAAATTATAACAATCATGAGATTCAAATATATATTCATTCCAGCGGTCATATTGTTGTTTCAGGGCCTGGAATCCTGTTCAAAAAGCAGCAATTCATACGGATCCGGATCCACGACCCCTCCTGTGGACAGTACTTTCAGTTTGGTGGTGGATTCCCATTTTGGGTCTGTTATTACCTACGCCGGCGGTAAAACCTTGTATTTCTTTTCCCTGGACGCCGATGGCAATTCTGCCTGTACCGGGGCTTGTTTGACGACCTGGCCAGCCGTATATGTGGCCAATTCGAAGTTTGGCGCAGGTCTAACTGCTTCAGATTTCGCCACCATTACCCGTTCTGATGGGACCAAACAGACTACCTACAAAGGATGGCCACTGTATACATTCTCTGGCGATGCAGCGGCAGGCCAAATCAAAGGGGACGGCGTGGAAGGTATATGGTTTGTTGCCAAACCGGACTATACCGTCATGATGGCTCAAACCCAGCTGGTCGGCGCCGATGGTATTTCCTATGACAGTACCTATAAACCCAATACAGGTCAAACATTTTATATGACAGACGACCATGGTGTAACTTTGTATTCATTTGCCCATGATAAGGCCAACACCAATACGTTTACCAAATCAGATTTCAGCAACGATGGTACCTTTCCGATTGTACAACTCACCGGCGTGCAAAGTGTACCTTCCGTGTTGAATGCATCAGATTTTGGCAGCATTACGGTATTTACCAAGCCACAGCTTACTTATAAAGGGTGGCCGATTTACCGGTTTGGTGCCGATTCAATGACGCGTGGCAGTACCAAGGGCGTAAGTTTTGGCGTACCGGGCATTTGGCCGGTTAAGGACCAGTTTAGTCCGGCAGCAACACCATAGATTTTTTTTATACGATATAGACCTGGGTATATTTTGGATATAGTACAGATTATAGAGGGATGTAAAAAGCAGGATGCGCGAAGCCAGAAAGTGCTCTATGAGCGGTTTTATGGTTACGCCTTGAAGATTGCCTTCCGGTATGTATACCGGTATGACATCGCTGTAAACGTTACCAACGACGGATTTGTAAAAGTGTTTCGCCACTTTGAAAGATTCCGATATGAGGAAGAGGGTTATCCTGAACGACTGCTGATGGCCTGGATTAAGCGCATTGTGATCAATACGGCCATCGATGAATTGAGAAAAAATAATCTGACACCGGAAATCGGTGGCATTCCAGAATGGGTTTGGGAAGAGGCAGACAGCAGCCAGCGGGCAGATCAACGCCTGCTTTATAAGGAATTGATCAGTTGCGTAAAGAACCTGCCGCCCATGTATCGCATCGTCTTCAACATGTTTGTTATTGACGGATGCACCCATTTTGAGATTGCAGATTTCCTGGGCATATCGGTAGGTACATCTAAATCAAATTTATCGAGAGCCAGGGGCATTCTGCAAAAGCTTATTAAAGAAAAGGAGGAGTCTACATCATGGAGCATGTAAACAACGATATGGACGATCTATTCCGTAAAGCGGGCGAACAGTATCCGCTCAAATCAACGGAATCGGATTGGGAGGGCGTGCTGGGTAAACTCAAGAGTGAAACCCTGGCCGACCAACAGTCTGTATCCATTATCAATGCGAATGGCAAAACTAAGAGGCGCCGATGGGCGCTACTTTTGCTGCTGATTCCCATCAGCGTAGGGTCTGTTATCTTATATAACTCAGAAATTAAAAAACATCCGGGGACTTCGATAAAAACCAGCGAAATGCCTGCTTTGGTCAACAAACGGACTGAAAGGCAATTACAGAAAGAATCAAACCAAAAGACAAACCCTATTTCCCAGCCGGTCACCCCTAATCCCCTGAGCCGCAATCCGTCTGATCTGGTCAAAGGGCCCTCATCCCCGGGTCAATCGAGGGCCGTTCAGTCACAAAAAAACGGCAGATCCTCCAAAAGGGAGAGCTCTAGCCACCAGGTGATTGCTCAGCGTATACCGGGAGCGAAGAAAAATGGGGTGAATCCAGCGACAGGTTCTTTGACCACCTCTAATGGTTCTCAAGACGTTTTAGCCTCCGCTCAAGAGACCAAAACCGGGTTGCTGCCTGCGAGCGGCGCGGTGGCCAGCACCATTTCCTCTTCCGCCAGCAGTCAGAAAACTGCGGCCGGGGTCGAAACCAACCCGGCAATAAAAGCCAGCGCAACCGACTCCGTCGCCGGAGTAACGGCGGCCAAAAGAGAAACGGTTAAACAAAAATCTGTCAAAGGATTTTATGTGGGATTGCTGTTTGGTCCGGATTGGACGAGTGTGAAATTTCAATCCGTTCATCAAACCGGATATAGTTTTGGCGTACTGGCCGGATACCGATTCAGCAAACACGTGGCCGTAGAATCCGGATTTCTTTTGGACAGAAAGTTTTATTATTCCACAGGCGAATATTTTAATACCAGCAAAACCGGAATTCCGGTTTATGAGCCAGTAAACAGTGTGACGGGAAATTGTTTCATGTATGAAATTCCGATCAATTTCCGCTATGATTTTTCATTAGGAAAAAATCACAGTTTTTTTGCCAACGCGGGCCTGTCCTCCTATTTCATGAAAAAAGAGACCTATAGTATAAATTTTCAAGGACGACCCAATGCTTGGAACTATCCTGACACTTCTTACTACAACTCAACCAATAATTTATTTTCCATCTTACAATTGAGCGCAGGATATGAACGGGCTATTGGTCCAAGAACAAACATTCGGGTAGAGCCCTATATAAAGATTCCATTGCAGGGCATTGGCATAGGCAGTATGCCTATTGCGAGCGCGGGTATCTACTTTGGTATTACCTATTCTTTAAAATAACGTTTGCTTTTGATTTTCATTTATGCGAAAAATTATTTTTTTCGGTATAGGGATTGTATTGCTCATAGTTGCCGGCTGGGGTATTTATAAAGTAACAAAACCTCATCAAAGTACCGCGGGCCAGGAAGCCGCAGCGACCCTTTCGGCTTCAACCCTTTACCAAGATTTCACTCAAAATGAAACAACCGCCAATAAAAAATGGGTGGGCAAAATCCTGGAAATCTCGGGAACCATATCTGCGGTCCAGGAAACGGGCAGCGCTCTTTCGGTCAGCCTCCGGGTCACAACAGATGGCGGCGTGAATTGCAGCATATTGAAAAAGGATCTGGATCCGACTAAAAAATTGAATCAAGGAGATTCCATCATCGTCAAGGGCAGATGTACCGGATACCTGATGGATGTAAATATGGTTGATTGCGTAATAGTAAAATAACCAGTCCGCTCTATAAAACAATGTTATCATGAAACGACCGAATTTTTATTTGTTTTTCTTAATCATCGTGGCGCGATACCTGGGTTCTTGCACCAGCGCTTCCAAAGAAATGTTGCTGCCCACCGGATGCAAGACAGATGATACCCTTTATGTGGTCAGTTATACATCGGATGTTGTGCCGATTTTCGAGAGCAATTGTTACGCATGTCATGGTAGTACCAGCCATGACAACAGTGGAGTTAATCTGCAGGATACGACGGTGCTCAATCACTATATCGAAAACGGTCAGCTGCTGGCAAACATTACCCAAACGCCGGGCACAGATTATGACCCCATGCCGAAAAACGCAGCAAAATTGGATACCTGCGAAATCAGCATCATCCATCAATGGATTCGACAGGGATATCCGCAAAATTAAACCGACTCATATGCGTGCAAAATTCTATTGTGTTGTTTTCTTTCTGTTCTGCTTTTTTATAAAAAGCAATGCGCAGGGTTTGATAACTAAAACCGGTTTTATCGGATTTTATTCTAAGACCCCCCTGGAGGACATCAAGGCAGAAAACGATCAGGCCTATGCCGTACTGGACCCCGATAGCCATCACATCGCATTCGCTGTTTTGATGAAAGGATTTATTTTCCCAAAGGAACTGATGCAGGAACACTTCAATGAAAATTATGTGGAAAGCGACAAATATCCGAAGGCGACCTTCTCCGGTACCTGTTCCGGTGATATGGATTTATCAAAAGAAGGCATTTACCAGGTTGTGATCAAGGGAGATTTAAGTCTGCACGGCGTCACCAAATCCATTGAAACCACCGCCCAGATTGAAGTAAAAAAAGATAAGATCCTGGCCACTTCTGTTTTCAAATTAAAACCGGAGGATTTTCAAATCAGTATCCCTTCTCTTGTACGCGATAAAATCGCTTCACAGATCAGCGTAAAAGTGCAAGCCGACTGGACAAGAACAAAATAACACACATGAACAGAAAAACGATTCTATGGCTGGCCCTCTGTCTATCAGCCTTTCGCTCCCTGCGAGCGCAGGACAGTCTCTTGAACTCCCTGACAAAAGAGATGAATGCGGAAAAAAAAAACCGGTTATGTGACGGGTACCTTCAAGGCTTTGTATATTGTCAATATGAAAACCATCGAGGCACCCGCAGCGGGCGCACTGAATTTTGAAATCCAACATCGTTTCGGCACCATCAATTCCGGGTCATACAATTTATGGGGATTGGATTTTGCCACCTTCCGCCTGAGTCTGGATTATGGGATCAGTGACCGGGTTTCCATTGGAATTGGCAGAAGCACCACGCAAAAAACTTTTGACGGATATGTGAAATATAAATTACTCAGGCAGACCGACAACAGCAGCATGCCGGTTTCCGTCAGTCTGCTGGGTACCTCTACTTATTTTACAGAACACTATTCTGATTCCATCGAACAAGCCCTCATCACGGGCAAATACCGTTTCGACTATACGGCCCAAGTATTGATCGCCAGAAAATTCAATGAAAAGCTTTCTTTGCAACTGGTTCCTACTTTCATCCATTATAACCTGGTGGATTCTTCGGCCGATCACAACAACGTATTCGCCCTTTGCCTGGGTGGAAGGATGAAAATCAGTAAACGTATGGCCATTACGGCCGAGTATAATTATCTGTTCCCCAATCAGCTGCTCACCTACCCTGCCGGACCCAATCAGCCACCACGGGCCAATTCCCTTTCCTTTGGATGGGATATCGAAACCGGCGGCCACGTGTTTCAATTGGTTTTTACCAATTCACAATCCATGGTCGAACCCCAATATATCGGACAGACTCAAGGCACCTGGGGTAAGGGATACATTTATTTCGGTTTCAACATTTCAAGGAATTTTAATTTAAAGCCGCACAAATAATCGGTCCCTTTAGTTATACACTTCCGGATTCACACAATAAGGCAAATGGTCTCCTTTTAGGCCGGCCACGATATTTTTTGCGGCCAGCAAAGACATCGCCGCCCGGGTTTCTTCGGTTGCAGAGCCGATATGGGGCAATACACAAACATTGGGCATGGAAAGCAGTGGGTTATCCGGATGCATGGGTTCGGGATTGGTTACATCCAGTCCGGCTCCCCAAATAGTCCCTTTATTTAGGGCATCGATCAAATCTTCTTCCTGGTGAATCGATCCGCGGGCTGCATTGATGAAAATGGAAGAGGGCTTCATGCGGGCAAAAACTTCTTTGTTGAATTTTTCTTTCGTCTCAGGGGTAAGTGCCGTATTGACAGACAGCACATCGCTGCTTTCTAGTAGTTCCTGAAAACTGACCAGCCGCGCACCCAGTGCTTTTTCAGCTTCGGCATGTGGATGTCTGTTATGATATATAATTTTCATGTTGAACGCAAAAGCACAACGCCGGGCCAACTCAAATCCAATTTTACCCAGCCCAAATATGCCCAGGGTTTTGCCGTGGATCTCAATGCCTAAATTGGCCTTGGGTTCAAAAAAACCCCCATTGACCAGCCGCAATGGTTTTGTGCATATAAAATGCTTTGCGTGAGGTCGCCAGGATCAGTAGGAAGGCCAGGTCTGCTGTGGCATTGCTTAACACCCCAGGAGTATTGCCGATGGGTATTTTCAGCGCAGTGGCTGCTGGAACATCCACGTTGTCGTAACCGACACTGTGCAGGCTGATTACTTTTAAGTGATGGGCGGCAGTGAGAAAATGCTTATCGATCTTGTTGAATCCCGCACTGAGCAAAGCATCCGCCGATTTGCAATATTCAATCAATTCAAGCTGCGTAAGATCCCTGGGTGTCGTCCACTCCGATAACTCTATACCGTGCTGCCGAAGATAATTCAGGCCGAGTTCAGGAATTTTTCTGGTTATAAATACTTTCATGGTTTTAATTTTTTCCAGCGACGCCTTCGGCTGTCGGAATATTATTGTTTTTCCAATCGCAGCGTAAATCCACCGCCCGGGGCCATGGGAATCTCTAGGGTTGTGTGCTGATCGACGACGATGGATTTTTTTGAGATGCCGTTGGGATTAAAAGGTGTTTTCAGTTCATCCTGGTAGAGGTCGGCCTTCCAGCTTCCATCTTGGAGAAAGCCAAAAGAAACCACCAGGGTCCTTTTCGTATTTCCTGTGATGGCTCCCATCCACCAGATGCCTTCTTTTTTTCGGGCGATGATCAGATACTGATCCGGCAGGGCACTGAGCACCCGGGTTTCATCCCAGGTGGTCGGAACCTGCTGAATAAATTCAAATCCAGGCTGTCCTTCATAAGCTTCCGGATAATCGCAGACCATGGCATCGGCATTTTCAAGAACCACGTACATCGCCAACATATGGCAGCGTGTACCCAATACCAAGGGCCGTGTGTATTGAGCCCGGAACGCCGAGGGAAGGACCGCCCGGAACCCCCCTAAATGATAGTCGGTACTTCCGGCAATGGTACGGGTAAAGGCAATATCAAGGTCGTGGTCGGGACTTACCCCCAGCGGATCCCATTTATCTGCTTCGTAATTGAGTGTTCCTTCACGGGTAAATTCATTCGGATAGGTTCTGCTCAGACCGGTGGGTTTATAGGCTCCGTGAAACTGGATATGCAAATGGTGGGCAGCGGCTTTTTGCAGGATTTCGGTCTGGATATTGACCATGGTCTGATCATCGCGGTTTAGAAAATCCACCATCATCCCGGACAATCCCCAATCCTGGAAAATGGCAAATGCACTATCCAGTTTCGGATACAAGGCCTGCCAGTGAACCCATACCCGCACACCCACTCCTTTGCTGTGCGCATAATCACAGACCTCCTTCATATTAAGACCCGGAACGGGTTTCAGCACATTGGAATGTGGTCCGGGCATGAAACTGACCCCATCATCCTGATACCATTGATGGAGGCCGTATTCAACCACAGAATGATATTCAATTTTTGATCTGGCACAGAAATCTATATAATACTGCTGGGTCACAAAATTATTTCCCGGTGCATTGAGGGTATCGGCCGTTACATTTCCATTCCACCAGGGAAAAGTGGTTTTGCCCGGTTTCAGCCAGCTCAGGTCTTTAATCTCACAGGGAGGTGCCAGATCCGTGATCATGTTGGTTTCCAGAAATCGCCCGGGCCGTCGACTGATCAGCAAGACCCGCCAGGGACTCCGGTGAGGATAGGAAGCCACGACGGCAAAATCTGTCTTTCCCGGAAGCGGCGACAGCCTGGATAGAAGTCCTGATTTTGTTTTGACCAGGTACATACCGGCATAATCCAATAAGGCCGCTTCTGTAATGGCCATATAGGTACTGTCCGGGAAAGCAAGCAGCATGGGCATATCCATCAGGCTATCCTGAGGAAGGTCCCGGAGAGGACGGCGCAGGTAGTTGCCTTCATGTGAATTTTCAAATCCATCCAGAACCAGCGCGTGCACAAATGGATTACCCATCAGCTGAAAAGAAGATTCCTCCCGCATCAGTTCCAAGGATTCACCCAACGGCTTGAGAAACTCATAACGGAAGGCAACACCGTCGTTGAATAAGCGCACCACGAGTACCACTTCTCTGAATGGCGTCTTGGTTTCTCTCAGAAAAACGGACAGCTGACGAAAACGGTCGCTGACCGTACTGGAGCGACCCGTCATCAGCGTATAATGTTCTAAAGAATCCATCCGGGCCGATTTGATCAGCTCAACACCGCCGGCCAAGGAATCTTCTTTGAAAATTAAATTGAGACTGGAAAAATCAATCAGTTTTTTACCCTGGTATGAAATGTAGTATCCGGGTCTTCCTTGACGGATGTCAAAACCATATTCAATTTGATTGTCCGGACTGGACAACTGGAGCGGATGTCCACTGTAAGCCATACTGAAAAGGGAAAAACAACATCCGGCGATGGTCGTAAACGTTATTTTCAATGATTTGATCATAATCGTGTTTGGCATAAAAACTTTCCCCGGGGCCTTGTATCCACCCTCAGCGAGACAAAGGCAAATCCACTTGCCTATGCCTATCTATTGTTCTCTTGGCAAAAAAAATGGCAGGTTTAATTTTTTCGGGGTCCTCCAAACCATGCTGGTTCGCAGTCCGGGTTAAGTGCGATACCCTCTATATTGAAAAGAACAGACCGGGTTTTGTCTAGGCTCATCATCCAATCATTTACCGCAATTCACCATCCAGCGGATGCCAAAACGATCGGTAAAATTACCATGCCAGTCTCCCCAGAATTGTTTTTTGAACGGCACATGGATCGTCCCTCCGGCGCTGAGTTTGTCAAAAACTTTACTTGCTTGCTGATCGTCTTTGAATCCCAGAGAAAGCGCGACATTGCTTTGCGCGGGTTCATGGGTTTTCTTTGACAGGGTATCGCTGGCAAAAATTAAATGATTGCCAAAATAAAAACTGGCATGGAGGATTTTATTTTTATCCTCTTCCGGAGCCTTCATCGCCGGATTGTCGTACCTAGATGCGATTTCTATTCTGCCCTGCAGAATATCTTTGTAAAAATTCAACGCCTCCTCACAGTCACCTGGGTATTGCAGGTAGGGCATGAGTTCTATGGTCGTGTCTGTCATAAAATTTGATTAATGACTAAATATACTTATTTTTCTCAATGACCTCCGGTGACGAATACCCTTTTGATCTGCGTGAATCAACAGGCCAAAAGCAACGAAACTAATTGGACAGTTTCAAAAAAAAACTATCAACTAAGCGTAAATTGCCGCATGAACGTCCAAATAGAACAAGGCTGGAAAGAAGTCTTAGCTCAGGAATTCAACAAACCCTATTTCTTACAAATCGTTCATTTCCTGAAAACAGAAAAAAATAACGGGAAAGTAATTTACCCACCAGGCAGCCTGATTTTTAACGCATTTCATATGAGCCCTTTTGCCCAAACCAAACTGGTCATACTCGGGCAGGATCCTTACCATGGTCCCGGACAGGCCCACGGACTGTGTTTTTCCGTTCCCGATGGCATTAGACCGCCTCCTTCCCTGATGAATATTTTTAAGGAGCTATTTACAGATATCGGCATGGCCATTCCTCAAACCGGAAATCTTACGCCCTGGGCCCGGCAGGGCGTTCTTTTATTAAATGCCTACTTAACGGTTGAAGCCAATTCGCCCGCCAGTCATTCACAGGCCGGCTGGGGAGAATTTACCAATACGGTCATACAGAAACTTTCGGATCTCAAAGAAGACCTGGTTTTTTTGTTATGGGGCAGATTCGCCCAGGAGAAACAACCCTTAATCGACGAGACCAAACACCTTGTACTGAAAGCAGCCCATCCTTCTCCTTTTTCCGCTGACAAAGGTTTTTTTGGATGCCGACATTTTTCAAAATCCAATGAATGGCTCATGAAAAAAGGAATGGATCCCATCGACTGGAAACTTTAACCGATCAATGACTAGAATTTGAAAATCTTTAAAAATATTTTCGGAAGAATATGGGCCGCCTGGGGTGCGATAGCATTTGTTTCTACGATGCTCATATTTCTCATCCCTTTTTTTCTGTTTATTTATTTTCAGAAAGAACCATTAAAAACCCGGCGATTTATTCAATTTTCAAGGGTTTGGATGGACATTTTTTTGGCCTTGGTGGGTTGTCCCCTGAAGTCCCAGGGCCGTGAATATTTTAAAAAAGATAAAACCTATATCGTGGTATGCAACCACAATGCCCTGATCGATGTTCCGGTATCCTCACCCGGAATACCGGGAGGCAACAAAACCATTGCCAAAGCAGAAATGGCAAAAATTCCCCTCTTTGGTCTCATTTACAAAACCGGCAGTATCCTGGTAAACCGAAAAGATGAAAAAAGCCGGCGGGAAAGTTTCACAAAGATGCGGGAGGTACTGGACATGGGACTTCATATGTGTATTTATCCGGAAGGAACCCGAAATACCTCCGCAGAACCGATCAAACCCTTTCATGATGGAGCTTTCCGCCTGGCTATCGCCAGTGGAAAATCCATTATACCGATGATTATTTTCAACAGCCGCCGAGCCAATCCGCCCGACAAAGGTTTTTTTCTTTTGCCCGTCCGTTTACGGATGCATTTCTTGCCGGAAGTAGAACCCGGTGCGGGGGAAACCGTGGATGTCTTGAAGTCGCGTGTATTTGAGCAAATGAAAAATTATATTCTGCTTCATCAATAGAAAGTTCTCGTGCGGTTGATATGTAGATCCCGCAAAATGCTTGACTTGGGATTGATGGTAATATTGAAGGAGCGATAGTAACCTACCGGAGTAACGTTTACAGTCAATTGCCAGCAGTGCATGTCCCGCGATAAAAACGTGGTAAGTGATTGCATCTTGAGGTTTTTGACATCATAGTAGCAGTTGAAACCCATTTTCCATTTTTCTGTCAGGTTAAAATCTCCATTCAATATGAGGGATGAATTGAGTTGGGTTACGTAACGATTTACCTCAAAAGTGTTGCTGAAACTCAAGGAATAGGAAATATTCACCGACCAGCTGATATTGAAATCCACGAATTCAGCCGGATTTTGCCTGATATAATTTAGCTCTGCCTGTTGTTCGTCGATGGTCATGGGCATCTGGTCTTCCAACATTTTTTTTATCATTTTCTTCCTTTTTCGGATCCTTGGGTTTACTGTGAAAGGAGGTAGTAACGGCGATATTTCCCCCGATGATGCGGCCCAGATTAAAACCGCCGCCATTCTGCCAGGCGTACTCATCTTTTTGAAAACCCAGGGTATCCGTTTTATACGGGTTTAAAGTCGTTGAAGCGGTAATATTAATGTTTTTGAAAAGTGTGCTCCTCAGATAAATATTGATGGGACTCAGTTTAAAGGAGTCCGCCAGGTAATTGTAACTGCCCGTGAAGCCAAATCCGTCAATGATCTTTATTTTATCATTGGCTCCGGCCGTGGTATCGGTTTTCGACTTCACTTTCATTTCAATATTGTTATCAATTCCAAAACTGATCCCGCCAAAGACACCGGGGGAAAATCCCCCATAAACATTGCCGGCATATAGGTTTCGGTTCTCCCACTGTCCGGTCGTGGTAATCTGAATATTTTTGTAGTAACTGTGGGCCAGATCGGGCGAGTAGGAAAAACTGATCATTGGTCGCATCGTATGGCGTATGCCCAGTATCCGGCTATTTTTACCGAAATGTTGAAAGGTTCCGAAAATCGCCGTACTTAAACTCAAAGAAAGGGCCATCGAATTGGCAACATAGATACCCTTTTGATAAGTGGTGTCCACCTTGTTGGTTGTATCGTTCCAGCTGTAGTCGAACTTGGTATCGAGAATCTGGTTTTGGAAACTAAGTCCGGGGGTGATCTGTAGAAAACCCACCTGAGGCAGCGCCAGCGTGATCGGGATATTGTTTTGCATCCCGTACTGAAAGGTATCCAGCAAATGCTTAAAGCTAAAAACTGAATCATAAAAACTGGTATGCCCAATAACATTGGAGGTAAGGCCGATGCCCAGTTTCTGGTACCACTTGGGGGTTCCGACAAAATCCTTCGATGAAAATGGATAAATCGTGATGGCTGTAAAACCTATAGAGGGCGCATTGATGTTTACCAGTCCGGTAAGATTGTCCTGGTTGTGATTGGCATTTAAGGTCAGGTTGTATTTGTTGTCATCGAAAGTTTTTGAAAACGAAATGGAGGAAGTGATTTGGTTATTGTATACCGCCGTCGGATTGGTAATGTTATACTGATTAAATTTGGTAGACTGATAGTTGACATTGGCTGAAAAATTCTGACCCGGATGGGCTTTGCTGTCGACCTGATGGGCCCAGTTCAGGCTGTAGGTGGTGTTTTCTATATATGGGTCTTTCCCCGAATTACTCAGGATTTTGGTATTCTGATAAACAAAATACAAGTGCCCGGAGTACCGGTATCGGACCCGGTACTCCGGAAGAAAATACAGGTTATAGCCGCCATAGGAATAGATATTGGCTTTCACCGCCACATCGAAGTAATCATTGACCACTTTATAATAACCCAAACCATCCAACCCCAATCCGTACTGGGAACTCACATCAAAAGTGGGTGCCAGAAAACCGGAATGACGACCTTGAGAAATGGGGAAGTATCCAAAGGGAATATACAAGGGAATCGGCACCCCCTCAAATTCCGGATGTACGGGTCCGGTGATGGCCATGCTTTGATTGATCAGTTTCATTTTGTTGGTGCGGAAAGCAAAATGGGGCGTATCCAGGTTACAGGTGGTAAACCGTCCCCGGTAGGCATAATAATCGTCCTTGGAAATTTTCTTGATCTTCTCCCCCATCACATACATTTCGCCGCTTTGGGTGAAAGTATTGATGGTGATCCCCCTTTGTGTTTTCATGTTGAACACCATGGAATCCGATTCCATCTTGGTTTCCTCCTGGATCATTTTGGGCCTACCGATCATAGCCCCGGAAGTATCCCGGGCAAAGGTTGCCAGCAGCAGGTTGTTGGGCTGGTCCATGCGAATATTATAAGCACTCAGGTCGATATTTTTATACTTGGTGGTGGCGTTGTTATACAGGGTGATGTTTTTGGTGGGCATGTCCAGCACCACGGAGTCCTCGGCCGTATAGGCAATCGGGGCGTCCAAAGAATCTTTGGAATAAGGTATATGAAAAGTATCCACTCGCTGACGGGCACTGTCGGAGACAAAAGGTACCGTATCGATGATCGCTGAATCCATCACGACCGTATCCTTGATGGCAGGAAAGTTTTTTTTCGGAATGGTGTCCCGCGTATTCAAGGGCTCTTTACCGTGATATGGGTAGTAACGAGCTGAACTGTTAACAGTTATACAAAAGAATAGCAAGGTTAAAATCAGCGTGGAAACGTATTTTAAACTAATTTTGCCCCCGTTATTCATACAGTACAATGGTACAAAAATAGGGGGTATCTATCTAAGAAATTGTGAAGATTAACATCTTGACAGTCAAATGAAAACTATGTTCAGAGTGTTATCCGGTCTGTTTATTTACGTTTTTGTTTTATTTACATTTTCTTCATTCAATTCGCAAAGTGGTCCGTCCTCTGCAAAACTTCGCACCATTGTAATTGATCCTGGGCATGGCGGTATCTATACCGGCACCGCCAATGGATTGATCTCCGTGGAAAAAGATATCACCCTGGAAGTATCTTTAAAATTGGGCGAAGCGATCAAAGCAAAGTTTCCCAATCTAAAAGTCGTCTATACCCGCACGACAGATGCGACGGTCAACAACGCAACCAATCTCAAAGATGATTTGCACGGCCGCGCCCAAATTGCCAATCAAGCAAAAGGTGACCTGTTTATCAGCATCCATGTGAACTCCACTCCACAGCATGCCGGCGGATACTATGAGAAAAGAGTCATCGGACATAAGAAAAAACTTGTGTATGTCGGCAAGGGTTCAAAAAAACACAAGAAATGGGTGAATGCGCCTATCTATGAATCATACTGGGTCAAAAATACCCGGATAGGCACAGAGACTTATATCTGGAAGGCCGACAGAAATTCTTTTAAAGGCGATGCCATCAATCAGCGGGATGAAGCCGAGAGTGGGGAAGATGTAACCGACAGCGCTGCCGTAGCCGAAGAAGCTTTTGATCTCAGTTCCCCGGAAGCCCGGATGCGCGCGCAACTATATGAAAAAAAATATTTTGACAACAGCGCCCTTTTTGCCACGTTGGTGGAAGAATCTTTTGCGGCATCCGGCAGGCAGAGTTATGGGGTAAAACAAAGAGACAAAGGCATCCAGGTATTACAGGCAACCGGTATGCCGAGCGTGCTCATAGAAATCGGTTTTCTCAGCAATAAAGAAGAAGAGGAATATATGAACAGCGACAAGGGTCAGGCTGAAATCGTAGAAAATATTCTGGATGCCCTCAGCCGCTATAAAGACGAGGTGGAAACAGGCATCCCGGCTCCTTCTCCGGTAAACTTGCAATCAGACAGCAGTACCAGCAAATAAAGCAACGTCAGACTAAAGAGGAAAGATCTTTTTCCTTAGGTTTGTAAAGGAGTAAACTGCTGGCAGCGGCACTTAAACAAACGCAAGAATGAAAATCACAAACGAAACGAAGATTGGGGCGCTTACTTCCATTGCCATCGTATTGCTCATCCTCGGATATAACTTTCTCAAGGGGAAAGACCTGTTCACCCACAGCAAGAAGATCTATGCCGTATTTAAGAATGTAGAAGGGTTGGAACTCTCCAATTCCGTCAGCATCAAAGGACTGAATGTGGGGAGCATTTATGCTATCAAGGCTACGGATAAAAATATTGACGGAATCCTAGTAACCATCAGCATGAAACAGGATGTAAATATTCCTAAGAATTCGGTAGCCTTCATTAACTCGGGTCTGATCAATTCTTCCAATATCATCATTCAAAAGGGCGATGCAACAGATTTTATCGACGAAGGCGATACGCTCCTAACCCAGGATAAAGGAAATATCCTGACTGAATTTCAGGCATCTCTAAATCCGGTGGTTAAAAGCCTGAACGGAACCCTGGGTTCACTCGATTCACTGATCCGGGTTGTCGGCAGCCTTTTTAATCCTTCCGTGAAAGACAATTTTACTTCCATCATCGGAAACCTTGCCCGGTCCTCCGCCTCCCTTCAGATTTTGCTCAATGACCGGACCAGCTCGCTGGCGCGCTCCATGAACCACCTGGATAGTTTCACCAGCAATCTGGCGAGCAACAATCAGCGCATAACCGGAACCCTGGACAATTTGGAAAAGACAACGGCCAAACTTTCCAATGCAAAAATTAATGAAACCTTGGAAAGTGCCCAAGGCGCCATGAACGCCCTCAAGGATGCAGTCAACAAAGTGAATAGCCCGAACGGGACCCTGGGTTTGTTGCTCAACGACAAAAAACTATACCAAAATCTGGAAAACACGACCCGGAGTTTAAATATTCTATTGGACGATCTTCGGCTGCATCCCAAACGATATGTAAACATTTCCGTTTTTGGCAGTAAGGATAAGAAGGGCCCGTTGATGGCGCCCCTCAATGATACCACCGCCAATCCGCCAAAAAGCAAGTGATGAAAATTCTGGCCCTCCTTTTGGCCATTGGAATCTTGTGTATATCGGGATTTACTTCCTCTGCCCAGATTGCTGTTCCCTTTAAGTCCAAAACCAGCGACAGTGTGCATACGGTGTATATCTGGCATTCTGATACGCTTCGGGACACGCACAAGGATTCTATCGATATCCAGTCCCTGTTTGGTCATGTGAAACTGCAAAGTGATAAAACCTTGTTTTATACCGACAGCCTGGTGATGAACCACAAGGATAATTTCATCGAGGCCTTTGGACATGTGCACATCAATGACAAGGATTCTACCGATATCTATTCGGACTACATGAAATATTTTGTAGACACGAAAAATATTATTTTCCAGAAAAACGTGGTACTCAATGACGGCAAGGGCACCCTTACTACCGATGAATTACACTATGATATGAACATGCATATCGGTGATTACTATCAGGGCGGCAAAGTGGTGGATAAAACCACGACCGTTATCAGTAAGGAGGGCACCTATTATGCCGATACCAAGGATATATATTTCAAAAAAGATGTCAAGTTGAAAGATCCGGCTTACGACTTGACAGCCGATTCCTTGCTCTACAATTCCGATCAGCAAATGGCGACTTTTATTACCAACACGTTCATCCGCGACAGTACGGGTCGTACCATTGTTACCCGGGACGGTTTTTATGATCTGAAGAACCATCGAGCTCATTTTGCCAAAAGAGCTACCATTACCGACAAGGCGCAGTCCATTACGGCGGACGTCATCAAATTCGATGACAGCCTGGGCATCAGCACCGCCGAGGGAAATGCCATATTCCGGGATACGGTTGAAAACCTCACCCTGATTTCAAACCTGATGATTGCCAATAAAAAGGCAAATACGTTTATGGCGACGGTCCATCCGCTGATCATTTTAAAACAGGATAAGGATTCCATATATATCACGGGCGATACGGTCTATTCGGCTCCGATTCCGGATTCTGTATTAAAAACGCCAGATTCTGTGCAAGGCATGGCCATTGTTCGTACGGCCAAAAATCCCAACGACAGCAGTCTGCGATACCTGAGGATCTATCACCATGTCAGGATATTTTCCGATTCCCTTCAGGCAGTAGCGGACAGTGTCTACTATTCGGGACTTGATTCCATTTTCCGGTTGTTTATCAATCCGGTAGCCTGGGCGGGAGGATATCAGATTACCGGCGATACCATGTTTTTATATACTAAAAATAAAAAACCGGACCGGTTGTATGTTTTTGAAAATAGCCTGATTGTCGGAAAGACCTATACCAATATGTACAACCAGATCAAGGGAAATACACTCAATGGATATTTCAAAGACGGGGTGATTGATTACATGCGTACCAAAGGAAGTGCCGAAGCCGTATACTATATAAAGGACGACAGCATGGCCCTGGTCGGGGTAAACCGCGTGAACAAATCCGACGTCATTGACATGATTTTCAGAAACAAGCAGCTGTACAAAGTCGTGTTGCGCAATGATGCCGATGGCGTTTTTAATACAAAATCCGGATGAAATGAGGCTCCGTAATTTTAAATGGGTGGAAGAACGCCGGCCAAAAACGAAATACGAATTGTTTGAAATCCCATTACCAGGTTCCAACCCTTCCCAGTAGCCGGTCTTTGTATCCGGCAAAACCCATTGATATAGCGGCGGATGTACTGATCTTATTAATGATGAAAGAATAAATACGAAACCCCAATCGCAGTGACGATCGCTGCCAGATCCGCGATCAGGGCCGCTGGAATCGCATAACGCAATTTATTAATGCTGACAGAACCAAAATACAGGGCAGCAATATAAAAAGTTGAATCGGCCGTTCCCTGAAAAACGCA